>Ga0222703_1000002_pt1 | contig 225497 bp, 218 predicted proteins | sample AntAcemetage1506_FD_179827 | JGI IMG/M metagenome (GOLD analysis project Ga0222703, IMG submission 179827) | Saline water microbial communities from Ace Lake, Antarctica - #1506 | ecosystem: Environmental > Aquatic > Non-marine Saline and Alkaline > Saline | place: Antarctica: Ace Lake...
GTTTTAAGAGGGGCCGGCGGGATGCAGTTTCGCTCCGCTCCACTGCCTGCCACCAGCCCTCCTCTCATCATCAAAATATAGCTTATTAAAACCTTGTGTTTCACGACATCAATTCACAATCGCGGGGCTGCCATGCAGCTTTCGGCACCGTGAAACGATTGCAGAAGAACGATGGTAAAAAAATTGTTTACAAATGGAATATAGGATGAAGCGAACACAAAACGGAAATATGGACAGGTTCCTCTCTGAGGACTGAGGCTATTTCCAAAAGCTATGCTTTAGGCATCTGGTACTCGGTCTGTGATGGCTTCTCTGATTTGGGGCATCTGGGAATGCTTTCCTTATTTTTTGATCCATTTTTCGACAATTATGCCAAACACGATCCTAACTGAAGTGGACCCAATCGACCAGACAAAAAGAAGTTGGGTTTAAGGTAGCAACCTGACCGCCGGCTTTACCGAAGCGAATACTCAGCAAACTGAAAACGGAGTGGAATACTGGCTCGCCTGCGAAGTATCTGGATACTCAATTTCTTATCATTTTGTTGACAACAACAAAATGATCCAAATGCCACTTCTCCCTACTGGAGGAGCAGCAGCGGATAGCGGGAATATTGTCAGCGTACTACGAGCTGATCGAGAACAGCCTCATCTATCGTAAGTTGATTTCAAAGCACTGCACGATCGATTGAAGAAGTCTAAACATCGAAACACAGATCGGGAGATCCTCAAGGCCGCAATTCGGGCTCAATAAGACGCGAACCGGACAACTACCAGTTCGGCTTCTGACGACATCAGCGCCCATCCAGAAGCCAGTGCCAAATCATTTGGCAAGTTCATGGAGAGCGTTCCGGTATTTGGATGTGGCGCGGCGTACCGCCTTCATTTGCGCTGCAAATTCGGGGCCGTATGGCGTAACAGTGTACCCAGTTGGGGTTTCATTTAAAAACACCGTATCGCCTTTCTTTACCTTGAGGCGATCAGCTGCCTCCTTTGGCAGAATAACGCCTGTTGAATCAACAATCTTTATTACCTTCGCACGCATATAAGATATTCTCTGTTTTTGTTATATCACCCCTCTGCAGTCTCCCTACCAGCCGGAATCAGGAAAAACACCGTCAAGTTGGCAAAGCATCCCATTACCAATCCATCAATCCCATAGGGGGCATGGAGCAGGCTGTTCCAAAGGAGCGCTGTCGCAATTCCGGCTACGGCACCTCCGATGAACCTGCTTTTAGTCGTTCTGAACCCAAGGATTGCTGCACCAAGCGGGACGACTACCGTAGGAGCCCAGAAGTTATATGCATAGATGAGAATGTCGAGAACGCTTTCGATTGAGAGGGCGAAAATAACCGACCCTACACCCACAATAAGCGTTGTTGCCCTAGCAAGGAACAGTTCGGCTGAGGGTGCAAGCGGGGTTTTGCGCAGAGGAGCTACAAGGTCATTGCTGAAGGCTATTGCCGCTCCGTTGAGGAATGAGTCGGCTGAAGACATGATGATTGATATGATTGCTGCAATAACGATGCCCTGAAGCACCGGGTGAAGCGAAGCCTGCACAACAAAGGGCAGGGCTAAATTGGGGTTAAGTCCGGGATCAAGCGAAAGGGCTACAATTCCTATCAGTCCCGTAACGGCGAAAAACGGAATTGAAAAAAGTCCGCTGAACAGCGTTCCTCTTGATACATCCCGTTCCGTTTTACCGATAAGAAGGCGCTGGACATAGGGAGGAACAAGGGTTTCGCCAAGAACAAATGTGAGAAAGAGAGACACAAGCGCTACAATCCCAGCGGGGGTTGAGGGCAGTTGGAGATGAGCGGGAGGAATGCGCTGTATCATTGTGCCCCACCCTCCGGCATACTGAATGCCATAAAAGAGGGTAAGAGGAATGCCCACGCCCAGCACTACAAACTGCATCACATCAGTCCAGATAACCGAACGCATGCCTCCAATCGAGGTATACGCAATGACAATGCTGCAGCCTATAAGAATGCCGGTAGTCCGGTCAATACCAAGAAAAAGATTGAAGATATACCCCATGGCGCCGACCTGCGCACCAAGGATACCCGCGCAGAGAACCACACCGAACAGTCCGCTGAAAATCCTTGCACCTTTTCCGTAATGGGGTTCCATGATGTCGCCCACGGAAATGGCATCGGGATACAGCTTCATCCTGGGAGCAATGAAAAGCGCCACCAGAATTTCCTTGAGACTGAACCCCCAAAGGGCGAGAATATTGGCAATACCAATAAGGAAAACCTTTTCGGCATTGCCCATGGAAAAACCGCCGCCTATAAACGATGCTGACAGGGTGGCAAAAATAACCATCGAGCCGAATGATTTTCCTGCAACGGCATACTCCTTGATGTTGGTTACCCTGCGACCGGCAAGAATGCCGACAACAAGGACAGCGAAAAGATAGACTATGACGATAATGTTCTGCATAGAAGATAAGTGGGGATTATGGCAGGGCGAATGCTCGAATGAGTAAATATAGTGAACTTTCAGTACTCTTCGATATAGTACTCGCCGGGATCATCGGAGTGGTGGCGTCGGTAGCCAAACCCTTCAAGCCAGAGGGAGAGGTTGTGGACCATCTGGGGCTTGCCTGAAATGAAAAAGTGGGTCCATTCAGGGTCGGGGGTGATGTTGAACTCGTTCTGGAGAAAATCGTTTTCCAGCAGGTTCTCTATCGTTGAACGCCTGCCCGACCACTCTCTGTCAGCTTCGGTAAGAGTGGGGACATAAAAAAAATTGGGGTAGCTCTTCTCAAGGAAAACCAGTTCGCTGAAATACCCCAGATCTTCGCGGTGTGCTGCTCCCTGAATCACAATCATCTTGCTTTCAGGCCGCTCAACAATGTGCGTGCGGAGAAAACTGATGTATGGGGCTATACCGGTTCCGGTAGCCACCATTATGATGTCGCTCCCGTCGGGGGTTTCATTGAGCAGAAATCCACCTTTAATGGTGTCGCCAGCATGCAGGCGGTCACCGACTTTCAGATTGAACAGCCTCGGGCTCAGCTGACCGGACTTGATCTGGGAAATATAGAACTCAAAGAGACATGTTTCCGTGGAGTGCGAAGCTATTGCGTATGGACGGTGAAGAAGCTGTGCACCCGGCAGCAGTTCGGATTCGGGTTCAGAATTCGGGGAACGCTTTTCGCGCCCGTAAAGCCCGAGCAGCATGTTCTGGCCGGCAAGAAATTCCTGCCTCGGTTCATCAGTTTCAATCTGGAAAATCATCAGGTCGGGGGTGACCATGGTAATACCCCGAACAGTGGCGTTGTAAGAAATACGATCCATCATGACCTCCTTCTGTTACCTGTTGACCCTTACTGCAATACTGCCAAATAAGCATATACAACCCACTCCTGACCCAAAAGTGTTCAGTGCTGTGAGGATTTCCAGCCTCCACCGAGGGCACGGTAGAGTTCGGCCATGGAGGAAAGGTGCTGACGACGGATGTCGGCCAGCTCCAACTGAGCGCCAAGTGAAGCATTCTGCGCAATGATAACCTCAAGGTAGGTTGCTAAGCCACTCTGGAAAAGCAGGTCACTGTTGTCAACCGCCTGCTGTAATGTTGTTGCTCGGCTGGCCGCCTCAACTTCACGGGTCTGAAGTGCCCGTAGCTGCACAAGCGCATCGGAAACCTCACCTACGGCGAGCAGTATTGTCTGACGGAATGCGAGTTCAGCCTGGATGCTCCTGATTTTAGTCTGGCGGAACTCGGCATGAAGACGCCCTTGCTGAAAAATCGGTTGGAGCACAGCCCCCTGCACAACTCCGAAAAGCGAACCGGGAGTTGAAAACCAGTCGGATGCTCGGAAAGCATTGAGCCCCCCTTCAGCAGTGAGGGTAAATGAGGGGTAGAGCGAAGCCAGGGCCGCTCCAGCATTTGCATGGGCTTCACGCATGCCAAGTTCGGCGGCTTTCACATCGGGCCGGTTCTCAAGAAGGGATGCGGGCACACCTGCAGGAAGATTGTCATGCACTGCTTCCTGAAAGAGTGGCTCACCGCGTTCTACACTTGAGGGCATATGCCCAGTAAGAATGCTGATGGCGTTTTCACGGGCGGAAACCTGCCGTTCGAGTTCAGGAATTGCAAGAGCAATGGCTGAACGGGAGGCCTCCTGTTGCTGAACGGCAAGGAATGTGACCTGCCCTGCGTCATACTGCAGGCGCACCATCCGGAGAGTGGTGTCGGCAAGGGCAAGATTTTTTCGGGAAATATCAAGCTGAGCGTCGAGCATGAGCAGCGAGTAGTAGCTGTCGGCAACATCGGCCACCAGCCTTGTCTGCACGGCACGGGCCGCTTCCCGGGTTTTCAGGTAGGCGGCAAGGGCTGACTTTTTGCGGCTTCTGATCTTTCCCCATATATCAGCCTCCCATGAGAGGGAGCCCTCTGCGCTGTAGTCTTCAACTGATTTGTCGGAACCCGTAATGGCGCTGGAGCCATTGTCGGAAGGACGGCTGAGGCTTGCATCGGCTCCTATGCTGAGGGTTGGCAGGTAGCCAAGCTTTGCCACTTTGGCACTCTGGCGGGCGTAGTCAATGTTTTGGAGAGCAACCTGCAAATCAAGGTTACCGGCAACGGCGGAGTCAATAAGAGCAACCAGCCTTTTATCGCCGAAGAATTCGCGATAGGGCATGGTGGCTATAGACGAGCTGTCTGCCGCTATACTCCCCCTGTACTGGGCTGGCAGGGCAATGTCGGGGCGGTGATAGGAGCCGTTCATTGTACAGGATGAGAGTGCATATCCTGCGAGAAGCAGCAGAGATGGCGCAACAGCCGTTCTTATTCCTGTTCGGCTTTTCACTGCTCCCCCCTGATCTTCTGTTCATTTATGAGTCTCTCTTCAAGCAACTCCCCCGCATCTACTATTTCAGCCGCTGGTCCTGTAAGCCTCTCCTGAAGATACTGGAATACCACAAAGAGCACCGGAACCACCAGTAGACCGAGCACCATACCGATAAACATGCCGCCAATAGCTGCTGCACCGATAGAGTGGTTTCCCGCCGCAGCAGGACCGGTAACAAAGAGCAGGGGCATAAGACCTGCAACAAAAGTGAGCGAGGTCATCAGAATCGGGCGGAGCCGGGCATTTGCTCCCTGAATTGCTGCGGCTGAAAGCGACATTCCCGATACCCTGCGCTGAATGGCAAACTCTACAATAAGAATCGCGTTTTTGGCAAGAAGCCCTATCAGCATAATAATGGCCACCTGCACATAGATGTTGTTTTCAATTCCGGCCATCCTGATGCCGATGAATACTCCCAGAAGCCCTGTAGGGATGGAAAGCATTACGGCCAACGGAAGCAGATAGCTCTCATAGAGCGCTGAAAGAAGGAAGTAGACGAAAATGATGGAGAGAAGAAAAATGACCAGCTGCCCACCGCTTGACTCCAGCTCTTCACGGCTCTGCCCTTTCCAGTCGTAGGTAAATCCTGTCGGAAGAGCAGAGGCTGATACCGCCTCAACTGCAGCAATCGCCTGTCCGGTGCTGTAGCCGGGTTTCACAACTGCATTGATCGGAATGGCATTGAAGAGGTTGAAATGGTCGACTGACTCGGGGCCATAAACCCTTTTGATGGTCATTAGTGAACCAACAGGAACCATTTCGCCGGACACATTTTTGATGAAAATCCCGTTAAGCGAAGCGGGTTCACTTCTGGTATCGGGCTCTGCCTGCATCACAACACGATAGTACTTACCGAAACGGTTGAAATCAGACGCCTGCATACTTCCGTAATAAGCCTGCATAACTGTCAGAAGGTCACTAACCTCAACCCCCATCCTCTTGGCTCTGGCGGCATCCACTTCAAGCGAAAACTGGGGATAAGTGGCATTGAAGGTGGTGAACGCAAAGGCTATTTCTGGCCGCTGCATCAGCTGGCCAATAAACTGCTGTGAAACGCCATTGAACGCTTCAAGGCTGCCACCGCTTCTGTCCTGAAGAACAAACTCCAGGCCGCCAACGGTACTGAATCCCGGGACAGTCGGCATGGAAAGAGCAAAAAAGGAGCCCTCTTTGATGGCAGAAAGCCGGCCGTTGATTGAACCGAGAACATTCTTGATGTCACCCCCGGAACCCCGTTCATGAAGATCTTTCAGCTGCATGAAAATCAGACCCGAAGAGGGTGAAGAACTTCTGGAGAGGATGTTAATACCGGCAACCGAAATCACCCTGTTGACGGCTTCCATCTGACGAAGAGACCCGGCTGCACGATCCATGGTTACCTGTGTCCGCTCAAGCGAGGCACCCGGCGGCATAGAGACGGAAACAATAACAAAACCGTTGTCTTCATCGGGGATGAAGCCGGTAGGGGTTGACTTGAACATCCAGAAAGCTACAGCAGTTATGAGTGCCAGACCGATAAGGGAAAGGTTTCTTTTGCGAAGCAGCAAAACCAGAACATCAAGATAACGGCGTTTAAGAACATTGAAGCCGGTGTTGAAACCGGTAAAGAAACGGTGTTGAAAGCCAGTGAAACGGTGTGCCCCGCTCTTGGTTTCGTCCTGATGCAAATCACCAAGAAATAGCGCACACAGTGCAGGACTGAGGGTCAGCGCGTTGACTGCTGAAATGAGAACGGCAATGGCAAGGGTAAAGGCAAACTGGCGGTAGAAAACGCCAGTCGATCCCTCAAGAAAACCAACCGGAAGAAAAACGGAGGCCATTACCAGAGTGATTGTGATAATGGGGGTTGTTATCTCCCTCATCGCCGACACCGTTGCAACGGTTGCTGGCCAACGGGTCTTCTCCATTTTTGCATGCACCGCTTCCACTACAACAATAGCGTCGTCAACCACAATACCGATTGCCAGCACAAGACCAAAGAGGGTGAGCACATTGATGGAAAAGCCGAACAGGTTCATGAAGAAGAAGGTGCCGAGAATGGCAACCGGCACGGCAATGGCGGGAATAAGGGTTGAGCGGAAATCCTGAAGAAAAATATAGGCCACAAGAAATACAAGGAGAAATGCCTCGATGAGGGTATGCTGTACCTGTTCAATGGAGTCGTCAACAACTTTTTTTGAGCTGTAGGGAATGGAAACCGAAATACCAGCAGGAAAGTCGCCGGATGCATTCTTAAGAACCTGGCGAATCTGTGTTTCGACCTCGTTGGCGTTGGAACCCGGAGCCTGATAGACGGCAAGCACAATGCCCGGTAGTCCGTTGGACTTCACACGAACATTGTAGCTGTAGGCGCCGAACTCAACACGGGCAATATCGCCGAGTTTGAGCAGGGAGCCGTCTGCATTGGCCCTGATCACAATATTTTCGTACTCTTCAGGAAAGACGAACTTTCCCGGATATTTCATTACATACTGCATGGCAAGGCCACCGTTCTCTCCGAAGGAGCCGGGAGCCGCCTCAAGGTTCTGGCTTTTGATGGCAGCCATAACCTCCTGTGGGTTCACCCTGTATGCCGCCATTTTTTCAGGGCGCAGCCAGAGCCGCATGGAGTAATCCATATTGCCATACACCGACACCTGCCCCACTCCGGGGACTCGCGCCAAATCATCGACAACATTTATCTTTGCGTAGTTCTGCAGAAAGGTCTGGTCGTACTCGTCAGTAGCGCTTGAGAGGTTCACCAGCATGATCATGCTGTTCTGGCGCTTGATGGTCGATACGCCGATTTCGTTGACCTCGGCTGGAAGACGGCTGGTTGCCTGTGCAACGCGGTTCTGCACATTGACGGCAGCCTGGTCGGCATTGGTGCCCTGCTTGAAAAACACATTGATGGAGAGCGAACCGTCATTGGCGGAGGTTGAGGTCATGTAAATCATGTTCTCAACGCCGTTGATGGCCTCTTCAAGTGGAGGGGCTACGGACCGGCCCACGGTTTCTGCGCTTGCGCCAGGGTAACTTGCCGTCACCGTCACACTTGGAGGAGCGATATCGGGAAAACGCGTAATCGGCAACTGGGTCATGCCAACGACACCCAGAATAACCAGTATTACCGAAATAACCGTAGCAAGAACCGGCCGTGTGATGAATCGTTCAAACATAGAGCTTACTCTGCTTTGGTTTCAAGCTCAGGGCGAACAGTTGTGCCGTCTGGTATCCGCTGAAATCCTGCTGTCACGATAGTCTCACCCGCTTTGAGCCCGTCCGTCACCACATAATCGGTTCCGGTTGATGCTGCAGCAGTAATGGGACGCCGTGCAATTTTTCCTTCCTTGGAAACCACAACAACAAACACCCTGTCCTGAATTTCAGTGGTTGCGGCCTGTGGCACAAGAATAATATTTTTAAAGGGAGAAGAGACCACCACTTTTCCGGTGTTGCCGGAACGAAGCACAGAGCCGGGATTTGGGAATACTGCCAGAATCCGGATTGCTCCTGTAGTGGCGTCAAAAGATCCGCTCATGCTTTCAAGTGAACCGGTTGCGCTGAAGCGGCTGCCATCGGCAAGAATCAGTGAAACCGGAGGCACAGCTTTCAGTTTATCCTGAAGGGTTCTACCGGGATAGAGTTGGCGGAAGCGCATAAAGTCAGTTTCACTCATGCTGAAGTAGGCGTTGATTTTACTGACATCGGAGAGAGTTGTCAGCCACTCGCTCTGGCTGCTCTGAACCAGACTGCCAATACGGTGGGGAATGGTACCCACATAACCGCTTATTGGAGCCTTGATGAGTGCATAACCCAGATTGATGCCTTCAGAAGCGGCAACAGCCTCTGCCGCCTGATACTTTGCCTTTGCCGACTGCAGCTGAACCGGGGAAACAACCTTGTTTTGCACAAGAGGCACCAGCTTGTCCATTTCTATTCTGGCAACAGCCGCTGAAGCTTTCGCAGCTTCATATGCAGAACGGTAACTCCGGTCATCAATCTGAAAAAGAGGCTGCCCTCTTTTGACATAGGCCCCTTCGTCAACAAAAATCTTTTGAAGTGTTCCATCTACCTGTGGACGGATTTCAACATCTACCCTACCCTCAAGCCTTGTGGCGTAGAAACTCTCAACCATGGCGTCAGTAGGCGCAAGCGTCATAGCCGGAAGCGCTGGAGGCTCAGGTTGTGGGGCACTTTTCGGGCTGCAGCTGAAGAGCGACACAGCCATTGCGATGAAAGCAGCCACCGGGATACGGCGGATACATACACTCAATTTCTTACTCATATACTTGCATCAATTTAGTATGCGCCAACAACCATAATATCAAAAGTGCGGCCAGTAAAAACCGCCGCATAAACATACAATGATAAAAGGAAATTTCAATCGCCCAGTCGCCCTTTATCACAACAAAGTTGTCATTGCGGTTTTTCAAGATAAATAAGAGCGGCTTTCAGCTCCATTCCGCCCCGATAACCCCCGAGCCGACCGCTGGACGGAACCACCCTGTGGCAGGGAATAAAAATAGGCAGCGGGTTCCGGCTGCAAGCCCTGCCAACCGCCCGTGATGCTGACGGGGATCCGATGGAATCTGCAATGGCGGCATAGGTAACTGTGGTGCCATAGGGAACCCGGAGCAGGGCCTTACGGACCTGAGTGCTGAACGGAGTGGAGGAAGGCGCCATTGGAAATGAAAAGGTTTTCAGCTCCCCGCGGAGATATGCCGCCAACTGGCGAAACGCTTCGTTGGTGAGCGGTGAAGCCTCAGAGCGCGGTTCAGGAACGGGCAGTTCACCTTCAAAAAAAAGGTTGGTGATGAGGCCATTCTCCTCGGCAATTCCAACCCTGCCGATACGGGTAACTTGGACGGTGATGTGCATGAAAAGAATATACAAATCAATCCCTCCCCCCTTCGGGGCGGCCTCTCTTCGTTCGCCGTCGAAACGGCCTTTGGCCGTTTTCGAACCCTCTCTTCGGGTTCGAATCCCTCCCAGAAAGCCAAAACCCCGCTGGTGCGGGGTTTTGCGGAGAGGGAGGGATTCGAACCCTCGGTAGCCCTTGACGAACTACGTCGGTTTAGCAAACCGGTGCCTTCAGCCACTCGGCCACCTCTCCAGGTTTTGGTGCGGAGGATGAGGGACTCGAACCCCCAAGGGTGTTAACCCGGCAGTTTTCAAGACTGCTGCCTTACCAATTAGACTAATCCTCCCTTCATGTAAAGAACTGGCTGAAAAGATAGTGAATCCGGAACAATTGTCCACCAGAAAACTACTTTTCATTTTCAAAGCACCCTTTGGATACCATATTTCAAATCGTCTTAAACGATGTGAGTGCAAGGCGGACGGTTTGGGGAGGGATTGATTCCGGGCCTTTGGCCCTTCACCCCTTCGGGGCGGTCTCTCTTCGTTCGCCGTCTAAACGGCCTTTGGCCGTTTTCGAACCCTCTCTTCGGGTTCAAATCCCTCCTCGTCCTTGCCTTCCTGTAACAGATTGCTGAACTGCTGCTTCTGTTTCGTTTACTGCCTGCGGAGAGGGAGGGATTCGAACCCTCGAGGGCTGTTACACCCTACCCGCTTTCCAGGCGAGCGCACTAGACCACTATGCGACCTCTCCGTGTAAAATAAATGGCCTGTAATTTACACTCTAAATTGATTTTTCAAAAGGTTTCGTTCAAGTAGGTTGCCATTCTATTGACACTTTTTGTAAATTGGCTCAAATATTTGCTGCAATCAATTCAACCAGAGATGGCCATGACTAAAATTCTTTATGAGGCATTGACCTTTGACGATGTTCTTCTTGTGCCTGCGTATTCCAATATTCTGCCGAAGGAAACCAATGTTTCTACCCGACTGACCAAGACGATTTCCCTGCGGATTCCTCTGGTGAGCGCTGCCATGGATACGGTGACTGAAGCTGGCCTGGCAATTGCGCTGGCCCGTTCTGGCGGGTTCGGCTTCATTCATAAGAACATGACCGTGGAGCAGCAGGCCCGTGAGGTTGCCAAGGTGAAGCGGTTTGAGAGCGGCATTATCCGCAACCCGTTCATTCTGTATGAAGATGCAACCATGCAGGATGCCATTGACCTGATGCTCCGCCACTCCATTTCAGGCATTCCTGTTGTGGAAAGGCCGAAGTCGGGTGACGAGGGGAAAATGAAGCTGAAGGGCATTGTAACCAACCGCGACCTTCGCATGAAGCCGGCTCCTGAGGCGAAAATTGCCAACATCATGACCAGCTCGAATCTCATAACGGCCCGTGAGAATGTGAGTCTTAAAGAGGCGGAGCACACCCTTCTTTCCAACAAGATTGAAAAACTGCTGATTACTGATGACGAGGGCAACCTGAAAGGGCTGATCACATTCAAGGACATCCAAACACGCAAGCAGTTCCCAGATGCCTGCAAAGACAGCCAGGGCCGTTTGATGGTGGGCGCTGCAGTCGGTATCAAAGCCAATACGATTGACCGGGTGAAGGCTCTTATTGACGCCGGTGTTGACGCCATTGCTGTCGATACTGCACATGGCCACAGCCAGGCTGTGCTCGACACGGTCCGCACTGTAAAAACATCCTATCCTGAACTTCAGGTTATTGCCGGAAATGTTGCCACGGCGGGTGCTGTAAGAGACCTCATTGCTGCCGGAGCCGATGCGGTGAAGGTTGGCATTGGGCCGGGAAGCATCTGCACCACCCGCATTGTTGCAGGCGTAGGCATGCCACAGCTGACTGCAATTATCAACTGCGCGGCTGAAGCGGCCAAAACAGGCACTCCTATTATTGCTGATGGCGGCATCAAGTTCAGTGGTGATATTGCCAAAGCTCTTGCAGCAGGCGCTGACTCAGTGATGATGGGAAGTATTTTCGCCGGTACGGATGAGAGCCCGGGCGAAACAATTCTCTATGAGGGACGGCGCTTCAAAACCTATCGCGGCATGGGCTCACTGGGAGCCATGTCGGAACCAGAAGGAAGCAGCGACCGGTATTTTCAGGATGCTTCAAGCGAGTCCAAAAAGTATGTTCCGGAAGGCATTGAAGGACGCATTCCCTCAAAAGGAAAGCTGGACGAAGTGGTCTATCAGCTGATTGGCGGACTCAAATCGGCAATGGGATACTGCGGCGTAAGAAGCATTGACGAACTGAAAGAAAAAACGGAGTTTGTGCGAATCACCTCTGCCGGACTGCGCGAAAGCCATCCGCATGATGTAAAAATCACCAAAGAGGCTCCGAACTATTCAACAACCACTTAAGTTAAAAAGGGCGCCTCCGAAGGGCGCCCTTTTTAACTGTTCCAAAAAACCACCGTCCGCTCTCCCCTGCTACTCGTCATCTACCATCCCCTCAAGACGGTCTTCAAGGTCGGCATAGATTTCCTGCAGCTCATTGATGGTATCCTCTTCAGCCTTCCACATTCCTCGGCCGTGGGCCTCAAGCATCCTGCCAACAATGTTCTTGATTGCCTGAGGGTTGACCTTGGCAAGCCGTTCGCGCATTTCCGGGTCAAGTGCATAGGTTTCTGCGGTCTTTTTGTAGACCCAGTCATCAACACTCTTGGTTACAGCATCCCACCCAAGCATATAGGTTACACGGTTGCTGATTTCAGTGGCTCCGCTATGGCCGTGGTTAAGCATTCCCTCAAACCATTTCGGGTTAAGCAGTTTTGAGCGGTACTCCACCCGCAGGGATTTTTCTGCATCGTCCACCTTGATGTCGGAGGTGAATGACTCCACATAGTTGAGCTTGATGTCCGTGGAGCGTGTATTGCGGCGGCGTGCAGCCAGCTGCAGCGATCCGGATGAGGAGAAATAATGATCAATGTCGGAAATACCGAACTCAGTGGAATCAACCTGATGCACCACACGGTCCACGGAGCCGAGAAGGCTTTTGAGAATGTCGGTCTCTTTCTCCCCTTTTCTTTCGCCACCATATGCGCTGCTGTTGCGGCGGATAAAGAGGTCATCAAGGTCATCCTCCGTCTCCCATGCAGAGTCTTCAATCATGTCGTCAACATAGGTGCCGTAGGCTCCCGGAGACTGGGTGAACTGGCGTGCAGTTGCGCTGTCGAATTCAGCACCTGTCACAAGGGCCTCGTTGACATGCTTTCTGATGTAGTTCATTTCTTCAGGCTCATCAGCTTGTGCGGCATCTTTCACCAGACGATCGAGCTGGTCCATCAAAAGACCGAAAGCGTCACGGAATATGGGACTGAGCTGCATCAGCACATCAATACGGGGGCGAGCAAGCTTTTCAAGCGGAACCAGCTGGTAATGGCTGATTTTGCCGAAGGCGTCATAGGCGGGCTCTCCGCCCATCAGCCGTATGACAACCGCCACCGCTTCGCCTTTGGTCTTGATTGTATCAAGCCCCCAGAGAACCTGGGCAATGGTTTCAGGGTAGTTGCCCTCGTTTTCCGCCACATGCTTCTCTACAATTTTGTCGGCAATGAGAGTCCCCCGCTTGAAGGCCATTTCGGATGGGATTCTCCATGGGTCAATGGAGTGAATGTTACGGCCGGAAGGGAGCACATTGATACCGTCACGAACAAGGTCGCCACCGGGACCAGAAGGTATGTAGCGGCCATCAAGCACCTTGATTAACGATTCCATCTCTCCGGTATTGTCGCGCAGGGCCTTCAGAAGCAGCCCTCCTTCATTGATGAGCTTCATGATGACAGGCTGATCGTCAGCTGATATTTTCGCTCCACCGGTGACGGTAGAGAACGATCTGGCGGGGTGCTTGCGCTCCATCAGCGAAAGCTGAACAAAATCCTTTGCGGCCTGATCCACCCATTCACGAAGCCCTATGGCCTCTTCATCACCCTTTCGGGCCATTCCTGCAAGCTCTTCATAGCTCACGAACCGTGCGTTACGGCCTGAAGCCTCCATCAGCATATTTGGCAGGGTTCGACCACTCTCGGTACGGTTCTTCAGGGTTTCAGTAATGGTAACAATCTGCGACTCAACCGGACTGGCCTCACCGAACACATGCAGTGAGTTGGAGATAAGTCGGTTTTCCAGTTCACTCATATAGATATAAAGACGGCTCACAAAGTCCCCGAACGCCTCGCCCTCAATGCGGGGGCAGTCGTCCGTCAGGTTCAGTAGCTCAGCCTTCTGCATGATTGCCTCTTCAATACCAGCAGCGTCTTCTCCTAAAGATGTTCCGGCAGGGTTCCGTTCCCGGTAATCGACAAGCAGATCTTTGAGGGCTGGAAGTTCCTTGTAAAGCCCTGCCCGTGAGAGCGGCGGCACCACATGCGACACCATGGTGGCCAACCCACGCCGTTTGGCAATGCTTGACTCGCTCGGGTTGTTGACTGGATAGATGTAGAAATGCGGGACCTCACCAAGAAGAGCATCGGGCCAGCACTCTCCGGTCAGTCCGGTCTGCAGGCCTGGCATCCACTCTGCCGAACCATGCATGCCGATATGAACCATAGCATGGGCGCCGAATTCACGGCTTATCCAGCGATAAAAGGCAATATACTGATGGTGCGGGGTGTTGCTCTTGTCGAACAGCAGGCGCATGGGGTCTCCCTGCACACCAATGCGCGGCTGAACACCGATGAAGATGTTGCCAAACTGCACGCCGCCGATAAAGAGCTCTTCAGTACCAATAGGAACAATCTCGCCCGGAAATCCCTGCCAGCGCGCTTCAATCCGCTCTCGTTCTCCGGAAGTGGTAAGTTTCTTAAAAGTATCGTAATTGATTTTAAGGGCATCGGGCTTACTCCCCTGCACCTGAATATCCGTTGCGCGGTCAAGCGCCTTGAAAAGATCCTCTGCGCTGGAAGGCAATTCCCCAACCGTGTATCCCTCTTTCTTCAAGCGCTGGAGCATGGCAAACAATGTTTTGGGAACATCAAGCAGTGCGGCACTTGCTTTTTTTCCAAGTCCGGGAGGATAGTCATAAACGATAAGAGCGAGTTTCTTTTCCTTATTGGCTGCAGCACGAAGGCGGAACCACTGCTTTACCAGTCCGGATAGACGCTCAAGCCGCTCAGGAACAGTTTCAACCTTGCCATCCTGAAGCGCACCGAGAATAACGGGGCACACGGCGCCGTCCATCTCCGGTATGGAGTAGGTGAAGGTTACCTGCATGGGGGAAACGCCAAGCTCTTTCCATGAGTGAAACTCCTGGGTAAGAAGCGGCTGAGCCACAATATAGGGAGCATCGAGCTTTGCCATAATTTCCTCGCGTGCAGCAGCTGCAATGCCCGGTTTTGTTGAGCCTGCAGGGCCACCAACAAGACCAAACCCCATCATATTGATAAGGAGGTCGAGGTTTTCCTTTACCAACCAGTCGCGCAGCAGCACATGGCCTTCAACACCCATCACAAATGCAGGAAACACATTGATCCCCTGCCGTTCAAGCTCACGGATTGTGTTGTCGATATAGGTTTTTTCCTGTATGAGATGCTTGCGGAAAAAGAGAAGGCCAATTTTCTGCTCTTTGTCGAAATTCACTCCCCGTTTTTTCGACCAGCTTTTGAAGCTTTTCACATCCGTAAAATAGGCAGGAGCATCAGGGTGGTACAGTCCCATATTGGGCACATCAACTATATCACCCACAGTTACCTGTTCGTCGAAATACTCCCTCAGAATAAGACGGAACATGTTGGCTATGTTCTCGGGAGTCGGCTGCATCCAGTATGAGTATACAAGAAGCCAGTTCTTGAAATCCTTCGCCTTTTTGGGAACAAGGGGAAGAATGGTACGCATGATCTTCATCAGCTTCATGTACCCATACATGGCGTCTTCGTCACGCCCCTTCACAAGCATTTTGGCAATCTTTTTCACCATGTCGGGCATGCCTGCCTTACCATCCCCAACCTCGTAGCTGCCCACTTTGGTGAGCGACATAGCCTCAGGCATCGACTCAAACACAAACACAGTCTTGTTTGGGGTGCCGGCGGAAAGCTGATCACGGAACCAGTCAACCTGATCCTTGAACTGAATCATGCTCATGAAAATGCAGTCTGCCTCCCGAATGGCCGTTGCGGCCTCAGGGTTCTGCTTTTCAAGATCAACATCGCTCCACTGGCTCAGTTCGGCGTCATCCTTGAGAAGACCTTTGATCTTTTTCCATAGGCCTGCATTATACTGCTCAAGGCCTACAATAGCTGCTATTTTACGGGGAGTTGACATGGTGTGTGTTCTGTAAAGGATTCTTTGAAATCCCGCACAAGATAACTCTCCTGGAATGTCAGCCAGGAGAGTAACGAGTCAATTAAAAGTTGAGTGCGGCGTCAACAATCTGTTCAGCCTTGGCATTGGGCAGATAAAGGTAACGGCCACCAAGCTTCTGGGCGAGTTTTGGAGCCTCACCACGGGAGAGATAGTTCATCTGGGTATCAATGACAATAGCTGCAACTCCATCAGCCTGAATGGAGAGCGACAGAGCTTCAATCTCTTTTTCCAGCTCCTCTTTGGAGGGCTTTTCTGCATTTGGGTCAAATCCCGACTGCAGACCAATATTGCCCCTGCCATCGGTAATAAGAACGAACATCACCTGGGTAACACCTTTGGTACGGGCCTGTTTGGCAGTCTCCCAGCCAAGGTACAGAGCAGAAGCCAGAGGCGTTCCGCCTCCAGTAGGCAAAACATCAAGCTCTCGTTTTGCACGGTCAACGCTCTGTGATGGAGGAAGCAGCACCTGGGCCTGCTTGCCGCGGAATGAAATAAGGGCTACCTGATCGCGATGCACATAAGCGTTCTGAAGGAGGCTGGCAACAGCACCCTTTGCCTGACGCATGCGGTTGAGAGCCATTGAGCCAGAAGCATCAACCATGAAGATGAAAAGCGTCCCGGACTTGTCGCGGAAGCGCTTGATTTTGACATCGTCTTTGCTGATAAGAAGAGCCGTTTTCTGACGCCCCGCCATTTTCTGGTCGCGCTTGCGGCTTTCCTGCCAGGGAGCGGCTGAAATAAGGGTAGGAATAAGGGCAACCTTTCCGCTGCGCATCTCTCCGGGCTGGGCACGCACAAAACGACCGCGCTTGTTATTGAGCGCCTCACCGCGGCTTCCCGAGGTGCTTTTCTTTTTGGAAGCAAGCGAAATGTTCAGGATGTTGTCGGGAAGCTCAGTCTCAATAGCCTCCATCATGAGTTCCTCAATCATGTCGGGGGTCTCTTCCTGCTCCTCTTCTGCATCTGAATCCGGAGAATCGGGCTGCTGGGAATCGTCTTCCTCTTGCGACTCTTCGTCCGGCGGAGGCGCTTCCTCTTCGGGCGGAGGCATATCATCTTCAGACTCTTCGCGTTCCGGCATGCGGGTGGCGCGAGGTATGAGAACCAGTTTGATTGCAAGCTTCATGTCCTCATCATCAACATCAGTGCGCTGATTGAGGGCAGCACTGGCAAGTGCGGCGCGAACGGTAAAAATATCTACACGGTTTCCTTCAACGCCAAGGGTAATGGCCGTCTGAATGAGCGCCTGAACCTGCTCGGGTGTAATGGCAACTTTCGGCAGCATCTCTCTGGCTGCGTCAAGAAATCCCGTCATCATCCGCAGTTCGTCAAGCACATCTTCAGGGTCCCTTCTGCCGGTCACAATGTTGACTACCTCCTTGCGGGCCCGGTAATCGTTCTGTGCGGTAAAGGGAACAATAATGCCTATCCGGTCAAGCAGACCCATTCGAACCTCACCGTCGGTGGGGTCGTAGGTGCCAACCAACATGAAGTCGGCAGGATGCACTTCGCTGAGCCCTTCCCGCTCAACAAGCACCTCACCACGCGACATGGCGTCCATAATGTGTGAAATGGCCGAGCTGTCAAGCAGGCTGAGCGAGTCCACATAGAGCACCCCCCCGTCAGCTTTTGAAAGCACGCCGTGCTGCACAACGCGTACTCCAGAGGCGAGTGTTGCCTCAAGGTCCACGCCGCCGATGAGACGGTCTTCAGTTACATTCAGCGGCAGTTCAACAAAGGGTGTTCCCTCCGAAAGAATACCGGCAAACGCCCTGGCAAGAGTTGACTTGCCCGACCCTACGGCCGAGGGAATGACAACACCGCCAAGAGCCGGATCAATGGCCAGAAGCATAAGCGCCTTCTTGGCCAGATCCATTCCTACAATATCGGTAAATGCTATCATTTATACTGCTTCTGCTTCTCCGAGGAGTTTTGCAAGTTCGCGTTCAATTTTTTCACCGGCATCAAGCGTTTCAAGAGGGTCTTTCCGCAGACGGTGGCGGAGGCACAAGCCCGCAACATCCTTCACATGCTTCATGGTCACCTCTTTCTGTCCGAGGAAAGCTGCGTGCGCATGCGCAGTTCTGGTAATGGTCAACTCACCACGGTGACCGTCAATACCAAGGTTCATGCAAAGCTTTGCTATATCAGTCAGTACCTCATCGGTCATGGTTACTGAAGGAAGCAGCGTTTTGGCCTTCTGAATCTTCTTCTGAAGCTTGACCTGCTCGTTGTTGTACTTTTTCATGAACGCTTCAGGGTCCTCGTCAAAGTCGCGACGGCGTTTAACGATATCAACACGCTTTGCAACATCATTGATGGTGATAATGCGGGCATGCAGTCCGAAACGGTCGAGCAGCTGCGGACGAAGCTCACCTTCTTCCGGATTCCCTGAACCAACCAGAACGAAACGGGCCGGATGGCGAATGCTTATGCCTTCACGCTCAACCACATTCTTTCCGCTGGCAGCCACATCAAGCAGCACATCAACAAGATGGTCATCAAGGAGGTTGACCTCGTCAATATAGAGGAAGCCTCTGTTGGCCTGTGCAAGAAGGCCAGGCTCAAAAGCCTTCACGCCGCTCGTCAGTGCCTGTTCAATATCAATGGTACCGCACACACGGTCTTCAGTAGCGCCGAGAGGCAGATCGACCACAGGAACCGGAATCTGTTCAAGCTTGAGGGTTGCGGGATCAATTTTAGCTGCCCCCTTCCTGTCGGCCTCACCTTCAAGATACTGCTCTGTAGTACGGTTGTAAATATCGTCCTTCACTCGTTCGATCATCGGGAGCACCTCTGCGAGGGCCCTGACCGTTGTACTTTTTCCTGTTCCGCGATGCCCCATAACAAGAACACCTCCGACGCGGGGATCAATAATGTTGAGAATCAGACTGAGCTTCATTTCTTCCTGACCGACAATAGCGGTAAAAGGGAAGGCAAGACCGGATTTCTTTTTGGCAGGCGTCGCTGCAGCTGTCTTCGTACTGACAGTCTTCGTACCAGCAGCCTTTGCTGCTGTTGTTTTTCTGGCAACAGGTTTCTTTGCAGCAGGTTTTCTGGCAGATGATTCAGACTGAGTCATAATTGATCATTTGGTTGATACCCCGCCCCGTTCCACGAGAAGTCGTTCACAGGAAAAGGCTTACTGTTTTGAATAAGTTGCAATGATAAGCTTTGAATTTATGCATTTAAGGAGAGAAACGAAAATGCTTTTCATCAGGAACCCGGTGCCTGCATAAGCGAAACATGCATGGCGGCTTCCCTTATGGATTCCGAGAGCGTCGGATGCGCATGAACAACACTGGCAAGCTGCCCGGCTGTTACCGAGAGAGAGCACGCCAGCGAAAGCTCTCCGATGAGTTCCACTGCCCCATGACCAATAATGTGCCCACCAAGCATGCAGCCATCCTCTGCACTGAAAATCAGCTTCACCATCCCTTCAAGATTTCCATAGGCATTTGCTTTGCCTGATGCGGCAAATGCTGCGCGCCCAATGTGGACAGCAATCCCCTGACGAAGAGCCTGCTCCTCAGAGAGACCGATACTGGCAATTGTAGGCTCGGCATACACACAGCGGGGAATGAGGCTGTCACAAAGCGGAACAGACTCTTCGCCAAGTATCCCCTTCACGGCAATCTCCGCCTCGGCAGAAGCCTTGTGCGCCAGAAGCATCCCTCCCTGTACATCGCCGATGGCATAGATAGTAGGAACCGCCGTCCTGCAGGAAGCATCAGTCACAACAAATCCCCTCTCAACTGAAACACCTGCAGCCTCAAGGCTGAGGCCTTCAGTATTGCCCCCCACCCCAACAGCCACAAGCAGATGTTCTGCCGCCAGCCTTTCCGGTTCTTTACCCTCTACTGAAAGCGTTGCAGAAACCCCGTCACCCTCAATAGCAACATTCTCCAGCTTTGCTCCCGTCGCCACCCTGATGCCCGATTTTTCAAGCGAACGGCGAAGAGCCTGGGAAATCTCACTGTCTTCCAGGGGGAGCAGGCGATCTGCCATTTCAACAATAGTCACATTCGTGCCGGCAGTGGCATAAAACCAGGCCATTTCCACACCAATTGCCCCACCGCCCAACACCAGCATTGAAGCGGGAAGAGTGGTCAATGCAAGTGCCTCCCTGCTGGTAATCACCCGGTGACCGTCAGGCTCCAGACCCGGAATACTTCGGGTACGGCCTCCTGTTGCTACAATAATATGTTTGGCCTTCAGGGTTTCCCCCGCGCTTCCTTCACGAACTATATCCACTTCTGTGGAAGAACGGAACCTCCCTTCTCCTTGAAAAAACTCAACCCCCGCCTTGCGAAGCATAAAGGCAACACCTTTGGACATTTTTCCCGCAACAGAGCGACTGCGCTTCACGGCAGTTGCGAGGTCAAAGGTGGCATCAGAAACAGAGACACCAAAAGCAGCTCCCTTTTGAAGGGAATCAAAAATCTCCGCGCTTCTCAAGAGCGCCTTAGTGGGAATACAGCCCCAGTTCACACATACCCCACCGGGAGCGGACTTTTCAATAATGCATACCCTCAATCCGGCACGGGCACCGAGCATAGCCGCTTCTGTTCCCCCGGGGCCGGAACCGATAACGGCAAGATCATATATTGTGGCTGAAGATTCAGTCATGGCATCCATGGCAGATATATGGCAAGGTTTTAGTATACTTCCGGCTAAATTCACCCAACGAGCGCAGGTACTTCAAAATGCACAATCAACCAGTCAATACCCAATCCGAAGGCAGTGAGGGGGAAGGTCTCGAGCCTAAAAAAATCACCCTTCAGGTCAGCAAGGTGCAGATACCGATGCGGATTGACCAGTATCTTTCCCGACAGGTTGAAAATGCCACGCGCAACAAGGTTCAGGAGGCCATTGAAGATGGCAGGGTTCTGGTGAACGACAAAGTGATCAAGTCGAACTACCGTATTAAATCCTGCGACCTCATTGAGATGACCTTCCTTCGCCCCCCTGCCCCCGAACTCGCGCCTGAAGACATTCCCATTGACATTGTTTTTGAAGACAGCGAGCTGATGGTCATCAACAAAGAACCGGGCATGGTGGTACATCCCGCTTTCGGAAACTGGACAGGCACGCTTGCCAATGCCATTCTCCACCATATCGGTGAGGGTGCTGGCTCGCTTGACGAAAGTGAACTGCGGCCGGGGATTGTCCACCGACTTGACAAAGACACTTCAGGCCTCATCATTGTAGCCAAAAATCCGACGGCCCTGCACCGCCTGGCAAAACAGTTTGCGGACCGCAAAGTGGTGAAAATATACAAGGCGCTGGTATGGGGAGTTCCCAAAGTGCCGGAGGGGACGATACACACGAATATCGGCCGCTCCAGAAAAGACAGGAAGGTGATGGCCAACTTCCCCTATGAAGGGGACGAAGGCAAAACAGCCATAACCGACTACCATCTTGAGGAAGACCTGCACTGGTTTTCACTACTTTCTCTCACCCTGCATACCGGCCGCACACACCAGATAAGAGCGCATATGCAGCACCTCGGCCACCAGATTCTGGGTGACGCAACATACGGCGGTGCATCAATACGAAACCTTGATTTCCCAAAAAGCGAAAGCTTCGTCCGAAACCTTCTTGAACTGCTCCCCCGCCAGGCCCTCCACGCCGAGTCCCTCTCCTTTCAGCACCCCACAACAGGCGAACCCCTCTCCTTCCAGGCTCCGCTTCCGCTCGATATGGCGCAAGCTATCGAAAAAATCCGCGTCATATACAGGAGCGCCAACAGATAAATGCCAACAAATAAAAATATAAGCCCCCCCAACAGGCTCTGGCTCAGAGTTGGAGCACGACTCATGTTGTCCCATTGAGCTCCGGGCAGTAAGAAGAAAAGAATGGTATGAGTATTGAAAGCATAAGTGGGTGTATAGGCTGTAAAACCTGTATAAAAACATGCCCTACAGATGTGATACGACTGGACACAAAGACCAAAAAGGCTGTCATAAAATATCCGGCTGATTGCCAGATCTGTCATTTGTGCCGGATGTATTGCCCGGTTGATGCAATTACGATTTCACCGGAGAAATCCATTCCTGTTGTTGTTTCATGGGGATAACTGTGCATAAACATGCCCGAAGGAACTCTCTTATTGCGGCAACGGCAATCTTTATCGGCCTTCCACTGCTTTTATGGTCATTGGGTGACTTTCCCCGCCGAACCATTCTCAAAGAATCTCTTGCTCTTCTCTTTCTCTTGGCTTTTTGCCAAATGCTTGGGCAGTTTTTTCTGGCCCGCGGCAAGATGAGCGCCTCAACAAACCTCAAGATGAGTACGGCCGGAAAGTTCCATAAAATCATGGGATATATCTGTGTCGGGGTGTTTCTCATGCATCCGTTTCTTCTTGTGGTTCCCAGATATTTTGAATCCGGGATGGCCCCCACGGAAGCGTTCATCACCATCATCACCACCGTTGACAGCTCTGGTATAGTGCTGGGTATTGTTGCCTGGTGTTTACTGCTGCTTTTGGGACTCCTGTCCCTCATTCGAAGGTTGCTCCCCCTAAAGCACACAACCTGGAGAATCTTGCACGGTATTCAAGCAATGGTCATTCTTGCCGTGGCCACCTGGCATGTGGTTGATCTTGGTCGCCATGCAGACCTCGCCATGTCCACCTACCTCATTATTCTGGCTGTAAGCGGTGAGCTGGCGATTTTCAAGCTGTACATAGCTAAACCAACGAAAGCAAAAAAGATATCCTGACGATGAACGAAGCACACAAAAAAAAAGGGATGTCCAGACGACAGTTTTTAACACTAGCTGGAGGATTGACCGGTTCTGTGGCTCTAAACTCAATGGGTATATTTAACGGTTGGTCTACCAACAAGCCTGAAGTTGCTGTTGACAAACTCGGGTATCAGGAAAATGAGGCCGATGTTCTCGTCATTGGCAGCGGAATGGCAGCGCTTTTTGCGGCTGTTAAAGCGCATGACGCTGGTGCCAAAGTTCTTATGGTATCTAAAGGCCGTCTAGGAACATCCGGCATGACGCCGTTTGCCAAAGGCATATTCGCCTACGATCCCAAAACGGCAAAGGTCAGCCTCGATGAGTTTACGGCTGCCGTCTCGCGTTCGGCACTGGGAACAAACAACCCGGTTTACACACGGCAGATGGCGGAACATTCTCTCGCCCGGGTCAATGAATTAAAGGAGTGGGGATTTTTCAATTCACCACTCTGTTTCAATGCATTCAATACCCCCATTACCAGTCGGAATATTCCGATTATCGAACGGGTAATGATCACGCATCTCATTAAAGAGAATGGTCGAATTGCAGGGGCAGCAGGCTTCAGTGTGGATGAAGAAGCTATACGGTTTTTCAAAGCAAAAACTGTCATCCTCTGTACCGGAGCTGGCGGCTTCAAACCCAATGGCTTTCCGATTTGCGACCTCACTCACGATGGTACCATTATGGCATATAATATTGGTGCCAAAGTTACCGGCAAGGAATGGAACGACGGGCATCCCGGCCAGGCAGAAAATGCTGCGGATTGTTTTACGGGATGGCATGGAATGTTTGAAAGAACCCCTGGGACAACAGGCGTTGAAGTACATCATGATTTAGGCGTGGAAACCAATTATACGGCCTATATGAAAGGAAATCCTATTCATGGCGGGCCGCCCGGAACGGGACAAATCATTCAGGGTGGTCCGTATCGGCCCGCAGAGTTTGTTGAAAACAGATATTCGAGCGGTGAAGGAGCCCCTCAGAGAGACGGAGGCCCACCTCATGATGGACCTCCTCCAAGAGATGGAGGCGCGCCTGGTCCGGGGATGGCGGGAACACCCGTGGGTGGTTCTTCTGCAGGTATGTCCATACACAAATCAGAAGGACTGGTGCCCATTAATGAAAAGTGCGAATCCACTATTCCGGGGCTCTACGCTGCCGGAGACGCTCTGGGCTCATATATGGCAGGAGCCATCTATACCCAGGTAGGTTCTTCTCTGGCCGGTTCTGCAGTACAGGGCGCCATTGCCGCAGAAGCTGCTGCTGAATACTGCAAAGGAATTGAGATGCCCGACATTCCGAAAAGCACTGTAAGCGCGGTGCAGGAAGAAATTCTGGCTCCCCTAAAGAGAACATCCGGATATGGCCCTGCCTGGGTAACACAAACCCTGCAAGGAATCATGATTCCAAACTTCGTGCTCTATATCAAAAAAGAGAGCCTTCTGAAAGCAGCCCTGGCATACATTGAAGAATTGCGGGATCATCATATGCCCCTTCTCAGAGCTGCCGATATGCACGAGCTACGGTTGGCGCATGAAACAGCAAACATGATTCTTACTGCTGAAATGAAGCTTAAAGCTTCCATCATGCGGACTGAAAGCCGCTGCAGCCACTATCGGCTTGATTATCCCGATATGGATGATAAAAACTGGCGGGCTTGGATCAATATCCATAAGAGCTCCGATGGCCGTATGCAATTTGAGAAACAAGCCTTTGATGCATGGCCGGAATAGCAGGAAACAAGGCAAAGAACTGCGCGGCTGATTAGCTATTAAAAAATAGCAGGTTATGTCTCAATATTTCCCATCACAGCAAGCTATCGAAAAAATCCGCGTCATATACAGGAGCGCCAACAGATAGGCGCGAGTGAATGACAATGATTATAACGATCTGAAACCCTGAAGCAAAGGAAGTGAGATTATGAGAAAAAGCGCAACCATTCTGGCTACGGCTGCCCTGTTTGCATTCGGCAGCTATGTCCCTCCAGCAAACGCCGAAGTCAACCTCAACATCAATGTAGGCCCTCCCCGACCGGTTCTGGTCCAGAGCAGGCGCCCGGCTCATTTTGCCATTGAGTCACAGCCCCGGTTCCTGTACACTCCCAACCTCGGGTTTTATGTCTCCGTTGGAGCGCCGTATGATGTTATCTATTATGGTGACCGTTATTATATTTATAATGAAGGGAGTTGGTACCGGTCAAGAAATTACCGCGGCCCGTGGGACAGGGTGAAAAGCCGTCGGGTGCCGACAAAAATAACCCGACACCAACATGAGGAGATCCGCAGGTTCCGCGATACCGAATACCGTCGCGCAGAGACTTATGACCGACGAAGCCGCAACATCCGACCCGACAGAGACCGGAACGACCGGCGAGACAAGAATGACCGAAACGACAAGCGCGACAGGGACGACAACAGACCCCGCTGGCGTTAACGGTTGAGCAGGATACATCCATTGAACAACACGGCCGGCAGGGAACTGCCGCGCCGTTTTTCTGTAAACCGCAGCAGCACCGCTTCATCATGATCCGATATCGATTAGTTCTGCTTTTCTGCTTTACACTCATCCCCGCCTCGGCAGGCCAAGCCATAGCCGAACAACAACCGCGACAGAAGCACACACCCTCCATTGCTAGCGGTGCAGTGACGGAAACATACTGGGGAAAAGCAGTAACCGACCCCTATCGTTCACTTGAGCAGCTCGAAAACCCGGAAGTTGCTGAATGGATAAACGCTCAGGCAACCCATGCCAGAACCGTGCTCAACAGCATCCCCGGCAGAGAAAAGCTGCTGAAAAAGATGGCCTCGTTCGACAGCCGGAGAAAATCAACAGCCTACAGTCTTTCCATTACCGACAGCAACCGGTACTTCTACCTCAAGCGAACTCCAAAAGACGAAACAGGAAAGCTCTTCTTCCGTGACGGCTTCAAAGGAAAAGAAAAGCTTCTCTTTGATCCCGAATCCCTTTCAAAGGAGAACGGCCCAACCTTTGTCGTCAGCAGCCACTCCCCTACTGACGACGGAACAACCGTCACCATCTCGGTTTCAGCCAACGGTTCCGAAGACGACTCCATATTCATCATGGATGTTGAGTCCGGAAAACTCTACCCCGAAACCATTGACCGCTGCCGGTTCGCCTCGCCCTCGTGGACAAAGGACGGCAAAGCGTTCCTCTACAACCGGCTGCGCAAGGTCAGCAGCCCTGAAGACAACCCCCAATACGACAGCCAAACATGGCTACACCGCATTGGAAGCAACCCTTCGGAAGACAGGGAAATTTTTTCACGCACCCTGAACCCGAAACTCAATATTCACAGCGCTGATATTCCCTCTGTCATATACGACAAAGAGAGTGGCTCTCTCTTCGGCTTTGTTTCCACTGTAGACAGGCGGCTTCAGGTTTACATTGCCCCTCTCGGTGAACTCAATAGCGGGTCCATCAACTGGAAAGCACTGATTGCTCCGGAAGACAATATTCACGACTTCGCCGTCAAAAACGGGGAGCTCTATTTTCTTACCCCTGATGGCTCCCCGCGCTTCAAAATCATGAAAACCCAGCTCTCCAACCCCAATTTCCGCCACCGAGAAACCGTCGTTGACGAACAACCTGAAGGGCAGATTGATGCTTTTGCGCTTACCAGTGACGCCCTGTATTATACTCTTTCCCTGAACGGTGTTGATGCCCGGCTGTTCAGAATAGATGACACAAGCGGCAGCACCACCGAACTCACCCTTCCGTTCAAAGCGGGTTCAGCCTACATCTCCTCAAAAGGCCCCCGTTTCCCCGACCTCTGGGTCACGATAGCCGGCTGGAGCAGCAACTACAAGCGCTACCGCTACCATCAGGAGCCCAACAGCTTCAGCGTAGAAACCATCTCCTCTCCTGCCAGCTACCCCGAATACCGGCACCTTAAGGTTGAAGAAATCATGGTACCTTCACATGATGGCATGCTGGTTCCGTTTTCGCTGGTTTATAACGACGGACTCAAAAAGAACGGGAAAAACCCGGTTCTTCTCTACGGGTATGGTGCTTATGGGAAATCACTGACTCCCTTTTTCAGCCCCTCAATGCTGCTGTGGACTGCAAATGGCGGCGTACTGGCAATTGCCCATGTACGGGGAGGAGGCGAACGGGGTGACAAGTGGCATACCGACGGCATGAAAACCACCAAGCCAAACAGCTGGAAAGACCTGATAGGCTGCGCTGAATATCTTGTAGAGAAAGGATACAGCCGTCCCGAACACATTGCCATCAACGGAGCAAGCGCAGGAGGGATTCTTGTAGGCATGGCCATGAACGAACGGCCAGATCTGTTTGCAGCCGTCATTCCGCAAGTTGGGGCAATGAACCCGCTGCGTGGAGAGGAGACGCCGAACGGACCGGTCAATGTACCGGAGTTCGGCACCGTCACAATAAAAAAGGAGTGCATGGCACTCATAGCCATGGACCCCTATCTTCAGATCACTGAGAACACCGCCTACCCTGCGGCACTGGTCACCACCGGAATGAATGATCCGAGAGTCAGCGCATGGCAGCCTGCGAAATTTGCTGCACGGCTGCAGGAGGCAAGCAGTTCAGGCAACCCCGTGCTCTTCTTTGCCGATGTTGACGCCGGCCATGGAATGGGAAATACGAAATCAAAAGAATTCGAGGCGCTGGCCGATGTGCTCAGTTTCGGTCTCTGGCAGACCGGCCATCCTGATTTCCAGCCAAAGAAATAACAGCGAAACTGTCTCTCTGCCCGCTCAGATGAACTCGGCAAGCTCCGACCAGCGGGCCATATCCCCTTCCAGCCTCTTCTGCAGCGCCTGCAGTTCATCACCTAGGCGCTGCACCACTGTAAAGTCGCTGCCTGCAGCCGCAAGCTCGGCAGATATGGCGCCCTGCCGTTCTTCGGCCAGAGCAATTGCCTGTTCAAGCCGTTCAAGCTCCTTTTTTTCCTTACCGCTGAGCCTCCTACTTTTCGCTGTCTGAACCGGAGCAGCTTTCTGACGAACTGGCTCCTTTTTCGTCGGCGCCCTCTCTTTCGCCTGCTTTTCAGCAGCCTTCAATTCAAGATAAACGCTGTAGTTTCCGGGATAGCGGCGAATGGTTCCTCCATCTTCCCAGGCAAAAATATCCTCCACGGTCCTGTCGAGAAAATACCGGTCATGGCTCACCACCACAAGGCAGCCCGCATAGCTGTCGAGGTAATCCTCAAGCACCCGTAAGGTAGGAATGTCAAGGTCATTTGTCGGCTCATCAAGCAGAAGCACATTGGGTGCGCTCATCAATAGCCGCAAAAGATAAAGGCGACGCCGCTCACCGCCCGAAAGGGTAGAAACCGGGTTATACTGCTGCGAACCCGAAAAAAGGAACCGCTCAAGCATTTTTGCAGCCGACACCACCGTGCCATCCTTTGTCTTTATCTGCTCCGCCTCATCGCGGATAAACTCAATCACCCGTTTGGATTCATCAAGATCGCGGCTCTCCTGGTCGTAATAGCCAATTTTTACGGTCTTGCCGATAACAATGTCACCGCTATCGGGCTGTACCCTTCCGGTAATCATCTCGAACAGCGTAGTTTTTCCCGACCCGTTCGGCCCGATGATTCCTATGCGATCACCCTTACGGATACGGTACTCGAACTTCTTAAGCAGCACCTTCTCACCGTACGATTTTGAGACATCATGGAACTCAATAATCTGGTCGCCAAGCCGGTCGGCACCAAAATCAATGGAAAGCGCCTGATCTTTTTCCTTCACAGGGGCATACACCAGCCCCTCTGCTCTCTGCAGTCGGGCCTTCTGCTTTGTGGTACGCGCTTTACATCCACCGCGCATCCACTCAAGCTCCTGCTTCACCAGTGCCTGCCGTTTGCGTTCATCACGCACAGTCTGCTCCTCCTCCACCGTCTTCTGCTGCAGATAGCTTGAGTAGCCACCCGTATACATGGAGGCCGTATTGCCATCAAGCTCAATCATGCGCATCGCCACACGGTCCAGAAAATAACGGTCATGTGTAATCAGAATCACCGCGCCCTGATAGCGTTTGATATAATGCTCAAGCCACTCAACGCTGTCGGCATCAAGATGGTTGGTCGGCTCGTCAAGAATGAGTGCATCGCTCGGAACTACAAGCGCATGGGCAAGAGCAACCCGCTTGCGTTGCCCTCCGGACAGGGTGCCCATCAGTGCCGTAAGGTCATACAGACCCAGACGCCCAAGCACCGCTTTGGCATTTGATTCCAGCTCCCATCCGCCCAAAACATCAATTTCATGGGCCAGCTCGCTCATTGTGTCAATCAGAGATGGATCCTCACTATGGTAATGCTCAAGCTTTTCACATACCAGTTCATACTGAAGGATAAGATCCATCACCCGATCGCTGGAGCGCATCACAGCCTCAAGCACAGTGTCTTCAGGATTGAAGGGCGAATCCTGCGGCAGGTAGGAAATCTTCTTTTTGTTGGCAATCATCACACGCCCCTTGTCGGGTGTTTCCGCCCCCGCAAGAATCTTCAGAAGAGTACTTTTTCCGCTCCCGTTCGCTCCAATGATGCCAACCTTGTCGCCATCATCAATACCGAACGACACATCCGAAAACAGATGCTTCAGCCCGTACTGTTTCTTCAACCCCTCAACCGTCAGTAAAACCATGTGCTCCTTTGCCAGAGAATTATCAATACCGCTTAGTGTTGCGGAACGGCTCAATATAGACAAAGCATCGGGTTTTGCCCCCACCAGCCGCAATGTGGGAAAATGCGGCATTTCAGGGTTTCCGTGTTCCCTGTTTTTTGATTACAATAAAAAAAGGGCCCACGACCCCTAATGTTTTTACACCCAAATCCAACCCCGCAACATGGCCACCTTCAGCGACACACTTGCATGGGCCGAAGTACCCGTTCCCGACACCATACAGCAGATGGAGCCACGCCAGCAGGAGGCAGTGTCCTCATGGATGCAGGAAGTGGTAGCAAGAAAAACAGAAGGGTTCAACGAGCTCTACCAGGCCATCAGCATGATTGTTAAATACATCCCCCACTTTGTGGTCATCCCCCTCATGGTGGAGCACATCAAGCCGCAAATTGCCGCTGGCGTCTGCCTCAAAATGGGTGTTGACCAGGCCACCAGCTACGCCAACGACCTCCCTCCCGAATACTTCACCGAAGTCTCCCGCCACATCGACCCACCAATGATGGCTGAAATCCTCGGCAAAATGAAAAAGCACCACGCCGAAAAATTCATCATCTCAGAACTCCGCCACCACCTCACCCGCATGCTCGACATAACCGAGCACCTCGAAGACCGAATGCTTGAAATAGTAGCAAAGCATGTCACCCTCCCCGAACACCAGGACGACCTCGTCAAACATCCCCACACTGACATCTTCAACCGCCTTCGCGCTATGCAGAAATAAATCATAACAACAGAAGTGCGGTCGGAATTTGCGCAAAAGATTTAACGGAGAGCTTTTTCAACTTCGACTTTGAGCTGTGGGTACGGAAGTGCTCCAGCTGCGCTCCATTTTTTTTCACCGTCCTTGAAAAGCATGAGTGCGGGAATACCCTGTACCTGAAAACGGGAGGCTGCAGAGGGCTGTTCGTCAACATTGACTTTAACCACCATCAGCCGGCCTTTGAATTCATCTGCAAGCTTTTTGACGGAAGGAGCAACCGTTTTGCAGGGGCCACACCATGCGGCCCAGAAGTCTACGAATACGGGAGTGGTACTGATTTTTATGAGGTCGTCAAGGGAAGCTGCCATGATATTGAAAGTTGTTGTTGACGGGAAATTTGATATTCGGCAATAAGAACACACTGCATGCGGCTGAGAGTTCCCTGACATAGGTTTTTCCCATGGGGAGTTGAAACTTATAGGAAATCGGGCGGGCTGGTTCTGTCAATGAGGTTATTTGAGTACATTGTTGCCTGAACCCCGACTGCATGAAAAACTGATGAAACAGAAAAAAAACGCACCATCCCCTGCTCCGGTCAACAGGCCCCGTAAACTCTATGTCACCCGCACCATAGAGTTCAATGCTGCGCACCGGCTCTTCAACCCTGAGTTCAGTGAGGAGAAAAACCGTGAGATTTACGGCAAATGCACCAATGCGCATGGCCATGGGCACAACTATCTTCTTGAAATAACCCTTGGCGGCATCATGGACCCTGAAACCGGGTTCCTGTTTGACTTGAAGGAGCTGAAGGCCATCCTTGAAGATGAGGTTATGGCTCGCTTTGACCACCGGCACCTGAACCATGATGTGGCGGAACTGAAAGGGCTGGTGCCTACAACAGAGGTGCTGGCTATAGTGATATGGGACATTCTTGAAGAACAATTTCAGAACATCGATAACAGGGAAATCTCCCTTCAAGCCGTAAAAATACATGAAACAGGAAAAAATAGCGTCAGCTACCTTGGCGAATAATACCGGCCTTACAGGACGAGGCAGTTGCTGTGAAGATGACGAGTGCATTAATGACCCCGCACTACTTCCGGCAGACATCATGGCCTCAATGTCAGATTCAGTCTACACCTTGCTTGAAGGCGTGGGAGAGGACCCAGAGCGCGAGGGGCTCCTAAAAACACCCGAGCGGGTTGCCCGTTCACTTGCCTTTCTTACCCGGGGGTACCGTCAGGATCCTGAGGAGATGCTGAAAAAAGCGGTGTTTACGGAAGCGTATGATGAAATGGTTCTAGTGAAGGATATTGACATTTTTTCGATGTGCGAGCACCACATGCTCCCCTTTTTCGGCAAGGCGCATGTTGCCTACATACCTGATGGTAAAATTGTGGGGCTGTCGAAACTGGCCCGTGTGGTTGAGGTGTTTGCCCGCCGCCTTCAGGTGCAGGAGCGCCTCACCCAGCAGATTCGTGATGCAATTCAGGATGTACTGCACCCGAAAGGAGTGGGCGTGGTAATTGAGGCAAAGCACATGTGTATGGTGATGCGGGGTGTTGAAAAGCTCAACTCTGTCACTACAACATCTGCTATGTCGGGCCAGTTCATCTCCTCGGAATCCACACGGGGGGAGTTTCTGCGTCTGATCCGCCCTTGAACGGAAGCAATACCGCGCCCCCTTCCATAAAACTGAAAAACCCCGTCCTTCTCAATTTGAAGTGACGGGGTTTTCTTTTAGTAACTGTTGCTGAGCCTTTGGCTACTACCTCAGTAGAGCGAAAGTCCGAACATGGAGGACGAGTAACGGGCAAATTCGGAGAGCGGCTCAAAGAAGAGACCGAACCAGATAGTGAGAATCATCAGCACCGCCATCATCAGCTGCGCCAGGAAGCCAGGGTTGAGGGATTTTTCGTTCGGCTCAAGCGATTCCCGTAGGAACATGTTGAGAGGAATGAGCATATAATAGTATAGCGAAATGACGCTGGTAAGAACGCCAATCAGGGCAAGCCAGATGTAGAGAGAGCCTTTGGAGAGCAGCGCGGAGAAGATCATCAGCTTTCCAATGAACCCAACTGTGGGGGGAAGACCAACAAGCGAAATGAGAAACACTGTAAGTGCTGCGCCGGCAAGAGGCATTTTGCTGCCGAGGCCGCGGTAGTCATCAAGGGTTTCGCTGCCTGTCCTGTTGGAAATGAGCACCACCACATAAAATGCGGCATAGTTCATCAGGAAGTATGAGAGCAAGTAGAAGAGCACGGCCTGGGTACCGATTTCATCCATCACAATAACGCCAAGCAACAGGTAGCCAGCATGGGCAATGGAAGAATATGCCAAGAGTCTCTTCACATTTTTCTGCCAGATGGCCACCACATTGCCATAAATCATTGAGGTGACAGACATGATGACAAGAAGCGAGAGCCAGTCAATGCCGAGAATATCCTCGTAGGGGCTGAAGCCATGCGGTACGGCGATATAGAAAAAGCGAAGAAGCAGAGCGAACCCGGCAGCCTTTGAGGCCACGGAGAGATAGGCGGTAATGGGGGTCGGGGCGCCCTCATACACATCGGGGCTCCAGAAATGGAAGGGGAAGGCGCCAATTTTGTAGCCGAACCCTGCCATGATGAGCAGTGTCGCCAGAATCATAACCAGAGGATCGTAGCCGTGGTCGGCCAGTGCCATGCTGATTTTGAGAATGTTGGTTTCGGCGGTCATACCGTAGATGAGGGAGAATCCGTACAGCATAAGGCCAGAAGAAACGGCCCCGTAAACAAGGTATTTTAGCGCGGCTTCGGAAGATCGGGCATCGCGTTTGAAGTAACCGGAAAGGATATAGGCCGTGAGGCTGACCAGCTCCATGGCAAGAAAAATCATTAGCAGATCGGAGGCTGCGGCCATCATGACCATACCAATAACCATTGCCACCACAAGGGCGTAATACTCTCCGATGCTTTTCACCTCTGTTTCGAACTTGCGGTCGGCAAGAGTGGCTACAACGGCAAACATGCCTGAGGCCACAAAGAAGTATTTGAAAAAGATAGCGTACTCGTCAAGCACATACATGCCAAAAAACAGCTCCCTCGCCTGCATGGCATGCTGCTGGGCAATGAAATAGAAGCTCCCGCCCAGTCCGAGGAGGGTTGTCCATCCAAGGATGGCGTTTTTCCTGCCTTTAAGAACCAAATCCAGAATGATCAGACCCATAAAAAGGATGGAGAGGTAGATTTCAGGGATAAAGAACCCCAGACCGGATTTCAGGATCGCAATGATACTCTGGATTTCAGCACCTGATGGTAGCTCGAACATAATTCTCTTCGTTTATTCTGTTACCTCGTTGTATCCGATTAATTCACCGCTGCCATAACCACAGGAGCGAGCACCTCTACCAGATGGTTGACGGTGGTCGTCATCAACCCCATAATGGGCATTGGGTAGATGCCAAGGAAAATGGTGATGACCACAAGAGGAATCAGCATGGCCAGTTCACGGCCATCAAGGTCAAGCTTACCGTTCCAGTCGTGGAAGTGAATTTTTTCCTGTCCGTCTGGTCCAATCTGAAGATCGTAGGCCGCGTCATCTTTCCTTTTGCCGAGGAACATTCTCTGGAGCGACCAGAGCAGATAGGCAGCACCTAAGACGATGCCGAGAACAGAGACCATGGCGATGTAGCGGGTGGTTTCAGAACTAAACGCCCCCACAAAAACAAATGCCTCGGAGATGAATCCGCTGAGACCGGGAAGACCCAGAGAGGCAAACCAGGCTACAGTAACAATACCAGCATAGACCGGCATGTAGGTAGCCAGACCACCGAACTTGTCAATCTGGCGGGTGTGGGCACGGTCATAAATAACACCCACAAGAATGAAGAGCATGGCGGTAATGGTGCCATGGTTGAACATCTGGTAGAGCGCTCCGGTCATGCCTTCGCTGTTGGCAGCGGCAAGGCCGAGAAGCACATAGCCCATATGGCTGATGGAGGAATATGCCACCATCTTTTTCAGATCCTGCTGGGCAAGGGCGCAGAATGCGCCATAAATGATGTTGATGGCGCCGAACACACCGATAACATACATGGAAGCCTGAAACACCTCTGGGAAAAGTGGGAAGTTGATGCGCATCATGCCGTAGGTACCAAGTTTCAGCAGCACACCGGCAAGAATCACCGAGATCGGGGTTGGTGCTTCAACATGGGCATCGGGAAGCCATGTGTGAAACGGGAACATCGGGACTTTGATGGCAAAACCGATGAAAAGGACAATGAAGGCTACATAGCGCCACATTGCGTTGTCGGGGCCAAGAATTGCGTCTTTGATGTAGTTCTCCTGGCTTGCCATGGCAACAAGGCTGAAGGTATTGTTGCCGGTAAGCGGATCAATAACGCTGAAGTAAAGCCCGATCATGACAAGAAGCATAAAAACGGAACCAAACAGGGTATAGAGGAAGAACTTGATTGCCGCATATTCGCGGTTGGGGCCGCCCCAGATACCGATAAGGAAGTACATCGGAAGGAGCATCAGTTCCCAGAAAACATAGAAGAGGAAGAAGTCGAGCGCCACAAAGCAGCCCATCATGGCTGTGGCAAGAAGGTTGTAGAGCAGAAAGTACCCTTTCACCTGTTTCTTTATGGTCCAGCTTGAGAGCACACCAATGGTGGACACAAGGGCGGTAAGAATCACCATGGTGATGGAGAGTCCGTCAACACCGAGGAAGTACTCGATGTTCATGCTGCCCATGCCGCCAAGGTCAAGGCTGATCCAGGGAAGGCGCTCAATGAACTGGAACGATCCTTCCGGCATGCCTCCAGCCATTGCGGTAATGCCCGCCAGCGATGGATCGTATCCGCGCCATATCATGACAGCAAGCACCATTTGGACCACCGCCGCAAGAAGCGACACAATCCGTATGATCTGCTTTTGTGAAGAGGGCACGGCAAGAATGATCAGGCCGGCAATAACAGGCAGAAAAACAATTAAACTGAGCATGTTCCCTATCGGTAAGTTATCAATGTAAAAGAAAATCGCGCTTAATAGACCAGTTGGGTAAAGTAGTAGACAAAGTACCCGAAGAGTGCCAGAATCACCATAACCACATAGGTCTGCACCTTTCCTGTCTGGAGCTTTCTCATGAATGCCCCGGAGGTGTTGACAAAGAATGCGGTAAAGTTCACCATGCCGTCAACTGCATATCTGTCAAAGTTGCCGCTGGCAAAGGCGAATTTACGGGTAAGGGTGGCTACGCCGTTCACAATGCCGTCGATAATGTTGGCATCAAACCATGAAAGAAATCTCGCAATCACCAGAGATCCCTTAATAACGGTTGCGTTATAAATTTCATCCCAGTACCATTTGTTGAACGAGAGCAGGTAAAGAGGGCGTATTGCCCGGGCTGTGCGTTCGGGGTCGAAGATACGGAAGACATAGAACAGAAGGGCAAGAGCTATGCCAAGCGCCACCATGATGCTTGAAATCATGATTGCCTGGTTGTGGGCCGCATGCGACAGATGGCCGATTTCAGCCTGCCTTGGGTCGGCATAGGTGTGGCTCTCTGTATGCATTGCAGCAGTAGCATGTTCGCCGACTGCTTCCTGAACGCCACCGAGTGCAGCTACCTCCTCCACCACTTCCATATGGAGCGCGGGCTCAGCATGCGCCGTTTCACCAACAACAGTTTCAGGGGTCTGAATCATGTGCATGAACCACCCCTTTCCACCGTCAAGCGGATCGGGAGAGTAGACAACAAAAACAGAGAGCGCAGCCAGGATAACCAACGGGAGCCGCATGTTCCAGGAAACTTCATGAACACCGTGATGCTCACCCCCATGTGCATGCGCTGCGTGATGGTCGTCCGGATCTACAGGCTTCAGATGGGTGCGGCTTTCACCGAAGAAAACAAGCCATATCTGACGACCCATGTAGAAGGCGGTCATAAGAGCAGAGATAAACCCTAAGAAAGGCACAAGGTAGTATATGCCGCCACCTTCAGCCTGAGCAAACCCTATGGCCCCCGCAAGAATTGCATCTTTGCTCATAAATCCACTGCTGAGCGGCAAACCGGCAAGGGCAAGCGTGGCAACCGTAAAGGTAACGAAGGTCCAGGGCATGTTTTTGCGAAGCCCTCCCATCCAGCGCATGTCCTGCTCATGGTGCATGGCATGGATAATGGCACCGGAACCCAGAAAAAGGCAGGCCTTGAAGAATGCGTGGGTAACAAGGTGGAAGATGGCAGCCGAATAGGCTCCAACACCAAGACCAAGAACCATGTAGCCGAGCTGCGAAACAGTTGAGTAAGCAAGCACCCGTTTGATGTCGTGCTGGGTGATTGCAATGGTGGCAGCCATGAATGCCGTGAATGCACCGACGAACGAAATGACATACAGTGCTTCGGGGGTCAGAAGCACGAAGATTCGGGCCACGAAGTATACACCAGCAGCAACCATTGTGGCGGCATGGATAAGGGCGGACACGGGAGTCGGGCCCTCCATGGCGTCAGGCAGCCATACATGGAGCGGGAACTGAGCAGACTTGCCAACGCAACCCATGAACAGCAGGATTCCGGCGGCGGTCAGCCATTCATGCGACATCCCGAACTCACCAGCTGCCAGATGTCCAAAAATTTCGTGGTAGCTGAAGGTATGGAACTGTGAGTAGAGAATAAGAATGCCAAGCCACATGCCTATATCGCCCACGCGATTTGCAAGGAAAGCTTTTTTCTGTGCGTCTGCCGCACTCTCTTTTTCAAAAAAGAACCCGATGAGCAAATAGGATGAAAGGCCCACAAGTTCCCAAAAAATGTAGATGGCGAACAGGTTGTCGGCCAGCACAATGCCGAGCATGGAGAAGGTGAAAATGCCGAGATAGGCGAAGAAGCGTCCGTAATGCTTGTCGCCCTTCATGTAGCCCGTGGAGTAGAGATGGACCAGAAAGCTGATGAGGGTCACCATTGTAAGCATGATGGCGGTCAGGTTGTCTATGACTATACCCATCTTTATGACCAGAGGCCCTACACCGGGAACATTGCCGAAATCAATCCAGGTAAAATCCCATGCAACACGGAACGCAGGGTCGTAATGCTGTACAATGACTACCCAGAAAATATATGCTGAAAGACCGAAGGTTGTCCCCAGTATTCCCACACCAACAAAGTCGCCCCGTCGAGGCAGGCGGCGGTTGAAGAAAATGAGAATGACAAACGAGAGCAGCGGCAGCAGCAGCACGGCTATTGACAACTGGATTAAACTGTGCATGTTCCTTTGGATTTACAGAAAAAATTGAAAACTGATGATTCGTCCGTTCTCACTCACTCCTTCATGGAGTCGATTGATGAGACATCAACACTCTTGAAAATCTTGTAGATATTGATAATGATGGCCAGCGCAACGGCTGCCTCAGCGGCAGCAAGCACAATGACAAAAAGGCTGATCATCACCCCTTCCATCCCTCCGTTATAGTGGGAAAAGGCGAGGAAGTTGATGTTTGCCGCATTGAGAATAAGCTCAACACCCATAAGAACGACAATGGCATTTTTGCGCGTCATAACGGCATACAGGCCAAGAGAGAAAAGAATCGCCGAAATGGTCAGATAGTGGTTGATTCCTATGGTCGTCAACTGTTCCATGAATAAGCCTGCTTAATGTTCGTTGGTGTCGCCATTGTCATACCGAGCCAGAAATGCCGCGCCTATAAGCGCAGCCAGAAGGAGAATCGAAGCCATTTCAAACGGAAGGACATACCGCGACATAGTCTCAAACCCTATCCTCTCCACCACACTCCCCTGCAGAACGGTTTCTGAAAGCATCCACCCGTTGGTGGTATAAAAAGTAAAAAGCAGAGCGCCGAGCAGGCCGAGAAAAAGGAATGTGCCGGGCAAGGCATGCATTACATCGGTTTTCAGGTCGGTGTCCATAATGTTGTTGGTAAACATGACACCGAATAGCAGAAGCACCAGAATGCCACCCACATAAACCACCACCTGGGTTACGGCAATGAAGTCGGCACTCAGGAACACATAGAGAGCCGCCACACCGAAAAATGTGAAGAGAAGCGCAAATGCCGAATAGATGACATTGCGCGAAAAGACGACAAACGCTGCCGAAAACACCGTGATTGCCGCAAAGAGATAGAAAATGGCCGTATAGGTCGGGTTGCTCATAGTTTCAGGGTGCGTTTATTGTTCGCCTGCAGGGTTTTCGGCCTGCGCAGCTTTTGCTTCCGCCGCCTTGCGTTCCTTCTCAGCCTGCGCTTTGGCCTGTGCTTCCTCAGCCTTGCGGCGTTTGGCCTCGGCCTCAATGTGGCTCAGGTTGCCGAAATGGTAAAGCAGGTTCTGGCGGTCGAATTCCGAAAAATCGCTTACTGGCGTATGCACAAGACACTCGGTTGGGCAGACATTTGTGCACATACCGCAGGTCATACACTTGGCCGTATCAATATCAAAAACAGGAACCCAGAATTTCTTCTGCTGGCCGCCTGTTGTCTTGCCACAGGCCGCAAGATCTTCGGGCATTACCTTGATAGTCTCAATGTCAATGCAGTTTACCGGACATACCCGGGCGCACTGTCCGCATCCAATGCAGTCATCAATGGCATTGTGAAGGCGGTAGCGACCGCGAACAGGCGTAGGAACCGCTTCTCGTGGATACTGAAGCGTGACGAGTCCGTCAACCTGATGGAAATAATCGACATCATCAATACCCGCATCACCCTTTCGGTTAAAGGCATTGAGGAAATGCTTCAGCGTTATTCCCATGCCAGTGGCTATGGTGGTGGCGCTGGTTGCAATATTTTTGAAATACTCGCTCATAGTTTCATTCAACGGTTACTTGACTCGCAGAACTCGCCCCTCAGGGGACATAGATTTCCCATATCGCCGTCAGAACGAAACTGACGAAGGCGAAGGGGGTGAGAACCTTCCAGCAGAGATACATCAGCTGGTCAACCCTGAGCCGCGGAAGGGTCCAGCGAAGCCACATCTGAATGAAGATGAAGAAAAATCCCTTTGAGATAATCCAGAAAGCTCCCCATACCGGGCCGGTAGTCATGTCGTTCAGGGCGAGAGGGCCGATGTTGGGCAACGGTGAATTCCATCCGCCGAGGAAAACTATGGAAATAATGGCCGACACCATAAACATGCTACCGTACTCGGCAAGAAAAATGACGGCAAACTTCATGCCGGAGTACTCGGTAAAATACCCTGCAACCAGCTCGGATTCAGCTTCAGGGATATCGAACGGGGCACGGTTCACCTCGGCAAGAGATGCAATGAAATAGATAAGGAACGGGAGCCATGCTATAGGCGACTGAAAGAGGAAGAAGTGTGCAAACCCAAGGGGGCCCGACTGCTGGATGGTGATCTGCTGCATGTCGAGGGTTCCGGCCATCATAGCACCACACAGCAGCGCAATGGCAGCGGGAATTTCATAACTCACAATCTGCGCAACGCTTCTGACGGCACCGTAAAGCGACCACTTGTTGTTTGAACCCCAGCCAGCTGCAAGAATGCCTACAACCTCAAGGGATACAATGCCAATAGCAAAAAAGAGACCAACATTCAGGTTGGCGCCTATGAAAGCGGGGCTGAAAGGAAGAACAGCGAAAGCGAGAAAGGAACCCACAAAAAGGACTCCTGGCCCTATCACAAAAAGAAACTTGTCGGCTGAGGTGGGCACAATATCCTCTTTCTGAAGCAGTTTCAGGATGTCGGCCAGTGTCTGTAAAATACCCCATTTGCCCACCTCCATGGGTCCCAGGCGGTCCTGCATGAAAGCGGAAATCTTGCGCTCGCCGTACACACCGTAGGTAAGGGCGTAAAGGGCTATGAAAACCAGCGGAATGGCGGCTATAATGAGAAGACCGACAGGAAGTCCGGCCGGGCTGAACCCGGCAAGGGCGTCCGACCACGCGTTGAGACTGTTACCCATAAGAAGTGGCATGCTGAATTGCGGTAATGCGGAGTGTATCATCGGTCAACCTCCCCGAGCACAATATCCAGGCTGCCGATAATGGCAACAAGATCAGGAATCAGCTGGCCCCTTGAAAGGTCTTTCATGGCAGACAGGTTGACAAAGCATGAAGAACGGGCCTTGCAGCGCAAGGGGCTGGTGGACTTGCCATCACTCTGAATATAGAAGCCAAGCTCTCCGCGGGGATTTTCGGCACGGCCGTATACCTCGCCCGCTTTCGGCCTGACTCTTTTCGGAACAGCTGCACGGGGATTGAACCCCTCTGTACCTGGCATTTTGTCAATGCACTGCTCAATAATTTTGAGACTCTCCTCAATTTCAAGAGCACGCACCAGGTGACGAGAGAGGCAGTCGCCTACAACGGAGAGCTTTCCGTCAGGAACCGGAACGGCAAAATCAAGTTCAGGGTAAATGGAATACGGATCGTTGCGTCTGAGGTCCCACTGCACACCCGAGCCACGAAGCATGGGACCCGACCATCCATAGTTGATTGCAACATCTGCAGGCATGATGCCGACGCCTTTAGTCCGCTTCACAAAAATTTCGTTTTCCGTCAGCAACTGCTGCAGTTCGAGTGCTTTGGGACGAAAATAGTTGACAAACTCTAGAACGCGCTCGTTGAAACCGGCCGGCACATCATAGGCAAGGCCACCAACCCATATATAATTATACAGCATCCTGGCTCCCGTAGCCCACTCAAGCATGTTGAGAATGTGCTCTCGGTCGCGGAAACAGAAGAGAAAGGGAGTAAAGGCACCAAGATCTATGGCGTAGGTGCCAATGGCCACAAGGTGAGAGGCAATCCGGTTCAGCTCGGAAACAATAACACGAATGAATTCAACCCGTCGAGGGATTTCCACATCAAGCAGTTTTTCCACAGCAACACAGTAGGCCATTTCGCTGTTTATGCCAGCAAGGTAGTCCATCCTGTCGGTGTAGGGAACAATAGCCGGATAATCAACATGTTCGCAGTGCTTCTCAAAGCAGCGGTGCAAATAGCCGAGGTAGGGCTCAGCCTCAGTTATAATCTCTCCGTCGGTCAGGCACTCAAGGCGAAGCACACCATGGGTGGACGGGTGCTGGGGACCCATGCTGAGCACCATCTGCTCGGTTGAAAGGTCCTTTTCAAGAACCACAACATCATCGCTTTTTCGGCTCAGACGGAGGGAACCCTGTCCGGCCATTTCCAATTCCTGCATAAGAACGCGGCTTTAACTATTTATACCTTTTCAGTAGGGCACCTTAATGCCATGATAGCTCTCCTGTACCCTATAATCCTTGCGAAGCGGCCAGCCTTCCCAGTCGTCGGGGCAAAGAATCCTGCGCATGTCGGGGTGGCCGTCAAAGGGCATACCCAGCATATCATACGCTTCACGCTCGTGCCAGTTAGCGGTATGCCACACGCCGGCAACACTGGGAATTGATCCGCCATCGCGCGGGCATTTGACCTTTACGGCAATCCGATGGCTGAACACACCCAGAGACTCAAGATTGACAACAATACCGAGCTTTCCCTCCTCAAGGTAGTCAACTCCCGAAAGACAGGCCATGTAGTTGAACTTCAGCTTCGGATGATCACGCATGAAGAGAGCAATATCCGTCCAGAGTGCTGTATCCTGAACCTCGAAAAACGGCATGGTGGCGTTGTCGTCGAAGGCAGATATGGCCTCGCCGAACTTTTCATGGATGACGGCGTATGCTGCTCCACTCTCCTCCACCGCATTCGACAAAATCTTTCCTTCTTCCATTCTTCCGTTAGTCTGCCGGGTTATTGAAATTCTTATGCTGTTTCCTGCTTTCTCGCCTGCTCAATGAGAGGTTGGGGGTCAACATCTGCTTCAGCAAGCTTTTTCAGTGCATCCGACCGTGAAATGCCAAGTCCCTCCATGCGAATCAGCTCCTGAATCTTCATCAGCCCGCCAATAAGCGCCTCAGGGCGGGGAGGGCATCCAGGAACATAAACATCAACAGGAATAACCCTGTCAACACCCTTAAGAACATGATAGCCATGCTCCCAGTAGGGACCGCCGCAGTTGGAACAGCTTCCCATGGAAAGCACATAGCGGGGTTCGGGCATCTGCTCGTAGAGCCGTACAACGCGTTCGGCCATTTTCATGGTAACCGTACCGGCCACAATCATAAGGTCGGACTGACGGGGGGAGGAGCGAGGAAAAATACCGAACCGCTCAAGGTCATAGTTGGAAGCATTGGTCGCCATCATTTCAATGGCGCAGCAGGCAAGACCGAAACCCATCGGCCATAGAGAGGATAGGCGGGCCCAGTTCAGGACACTGTCAACTGAAGTCACCAGTACATTCTGCCTTGAAACCGCTGCGTCGAGTAAGCCCATAGTACCTTGAAATAGAGATGGAAGAGAGGTTAGTCCCTCTGGGAAGTTGATTTGGGAGCCGGCATCTCCGGCATTTTCGGGACAGATGGAGTTGGGCGAACCCAGTCAAGATCCCCTTTCACCCATGCATAGACGAGTCCGAGAATAAGAATGCCTGCAAACACAAGCGCCTCTACCAGCGCAAAACTGCCAAGCTGGCGAAAAATGGTTGCCCAGGGGAACAGGAATACTACCTCCACATCAAAAATGATGAAGATAAGAGCTACCACATAAAACCTGATATTGAATTTGACCCAAGCAGAACCCACTGCCTCTTCACCGCACTCGTAAGTGGATGTTTTTATAGGATTGGGGCGACTCGGGCGGAGCATGCGGGCGGTTAAATATCCGCCGGCAACGAAGACGACTCCAAGGAGGAGAAATACAAAGACATTACCAAATTCACTCAGCGTCTGGTCCATGCGAATACCATTCTAATGTTAATACCCGGAGCAGGTGCGCAAATATAAAAAAATTAACCACAGACAAGAAAAAAACAGAGGCCTGCAGGGGGAAAGTTAACAATTTTTAACGCCTTCCATAAGAAACAGAGCCAGTCAGGACGAGCTCCCGTTGAAAGCACGACTCAAACGGGTAAAAAGCCTTATTAACAGTCGCACAACAATCACGGTCAAAGGAAGGATGATTATCTGGGAAAGAAGATCAGAGGAAGTAAGGGGACTGAGGAGAGGGGAGAAGATTCCGCTGAGGGCAAGCCATACAACCGGAACCCAGACGACTGCAAGCATGAAAGGCAACCCTTTTTTCATAAAACTGCGCTGTGCCGGTGTATCAGGGAAGAGCTTCATTGTTCATCAAGAAAAAGAGTTTGTATCTGTTCGGCCATTGAGGGGTCGAGGACTGCAAGCGTCTGGCAAACCTCCCTGAGTTTCTTCATATCCCCCCTTGAAACCAGGTACATGGCCATTTTCCGGTGGGGCTCCGGGTTTTCGGGTTCAAGCCGAAGCGCCGTTTCAAACACTTCTTTTGCCTCGTCGTACTCGCCAAGGTCAAGATAAACATCGCCAAGGACACACCATGCTTCAACATGTCCGGGGTCAATTTCAAGTGCGGCCTTAAGGGTTTTCAGGGCAGCTTCCTCTTTACCGAGGGTAAGCTGCACAAACCCGAGATAGCTCAATGCCGGCACATGCCCAGAATCCAGAACAATCGAACGCAAAAGGCTGCAGCCGGCTTTCCGGTAGTCGCCCATTGCTATGAGGGTAAGAGCGCGTGCATAGAGTGCCTGCGGATTGCGGGGTTCATCACAAAGAAGCCCGTCAAGGAGACTGAGCGCCTCGTCATGCTCCTGCCGTTCAATGCATGCCAGCGCCTCCGTGTAACGCCCCTCTTGATTGTCGCCTGTAGGGTCAGTCATATTCAGAATCCGGGATTTAGGGGGATTTCTTAAAAACAGTCATTCCTCGACTCCAAGGGTCGAATAAGCATCCTGAATGCCTTTCAGGTTGCGCACCTCATCAACCACCTTGCCCGAGAGCCACCCCGCAAATGCAGGGGAATCATTGATGCACCCGACATACTGAACCATATCAAGTCCCGAGTGATCAAGCAAACGACGGGCCTCGTACTCGGTCTCGCTGTTATCGGCAAAAAAACCGTAGGGAAACATGACCATCCCGTCACACCCTTCATGCCGGAACTCTTCTATAGCTTTCTGCACGGTATCGGCTGTCCACTCCCCACCGGCAGAGTGGTTCATGCACCCCTGGCGGATATCGGAAAATACATTGCGCCCGTCAGCCATGATTTTGCGTTTCATCATCTCAAAAAATCGGCTGGTCTCGTCAAGTCCGGTAAAAACCTTTGGAGGATTTCCGGCACGGTCTTTCACCAGCGTACCGTGAATAACAAGCACAAGACCAAACGAACTGGCACCTTTCTGAAACATGCTGTCTGAAAGGCAACTGAAAAGATGGTCCACATAAATCCGCTGGAGTTCATCATCAGCCCAGAGCTTATTCATGAGCCTGACAAGACTATATCGCTCGTTGCCGTAGACATCGGAAACCATCCGGCAGGCCACTCCGCATGAAAATGCAGACTCAACGGGAATCATGGGCACAAGCACAATGCCTTCATACTCCTCTTTGAGACGCTGGAGCATATCCTCAAGATAGGGAGGGACAAAATAATATGCGTCGAGCACATCCACATCCACCCCGGAAGGGAGCTCTGCTTCCTTTTCCTTCAGTGCAGTTTCAAGGCGCTTTGTCTGCGCCCGATTGATTGCAAGAAGCGAAGACTCGTAACCATTCCATCGCCAATTGATGAAGTGTTTCGTCGAGCGATAGTCGGCAATGAGATAGATAAGAAATGAGGGTACCTTGACAATCTGGCTGGTAATAACCTTAAGAATACGGCGGGAACTTGGCCAGAGGTTTTTCAGCGTAAGCTTTTCAACCTCACCATAAGTCACCACAACAACGGCATATCGCTTCCTTTTCACAGCCCCGCCCACCATTTCAGCTCCAGATACATGACCGCAAAACCAAGCATGGCGCCTACCAGCGTCTGCATGAAATTATGGGCTTTAAGCTCTATTCGCGCCCAAGTCAGAACAGGAACGAGAAGAAGAAGCCACAGCGACTGATCTCCGAACTGGAGAAACACAAGCGCTGCTGAAGAGGTATAGGTAAAGAGATGGATGCTGATCTTCCACTGGAGCGTCACCAGGAGAATAAGAACGGTATTGACCGCATTGAAAAGCAGTATCCCCCCGAGAAACCTTGGTGCATGCATCTGCTGCATAAACTCGTAGCCAAGAAGATTCACCGCCACCAGCACGAGAAGAGGCAGAAACCGCTGTTCGCGAAACGAGATATTATAGTCGGATACCTTCCCTATTTTTTTTAGACCGTAAATAAGGAGCATGGGGGCAAGAATGCTCGATGAAAACAGGACGGATATATAGGCAATACGGCGGGCATCATCACTGTAACCAAACATGACAATGCAGAGATACGCAAGCGGAGCAACAACCACAGGACTTATCACCCATGAAATGACATTTGCTGTAGAGTGTCTGTCAAACTGCACGGGCACAAGGGGTAAACTCTGTTGATGTAAGCGCATGGCGCTGGAAAAAGTAATAATAAAGATAAGTTTTTAAAAAGTTAAAATCCATTTATATTCTCATTCCACTGCGAGAGTGGTGAAATTGGTATACACGCTAGTCTTAGGAACTAGTGCCGTGAGGCGTGAGGGTTCGATTCCCTTCTCTCGCACTCCCCCAGGAAAGATGCCAAAGTGGCGGAACTGGTAGACGCGCTGGACTCAAAATCCAGTGGGTGAATAACCCGTGTGGGTTCGATTCCCACCTTTGGTACAATACAGGAACCTCAGGACAAGACAGGAACAGGCATGGACAGGATGTACTCACCATGGCGTGAAACATACATGCAGTCGTTCAAGGATGACAGGAAAACGGATAGTTCGGGGAAATCCGTTTTTTCAGACATTCCTCCCGAAGAGGATGAAGAACGCTATCTGCTGCACAGGGGGGAAAAGTGTTTCATCATCATGAACCTCTACCCTTACAACTGTGGCCACCTGATGGTCATTCCCTACCTTCAGACCGCCTCGTTCACCGGGCTCGACCGGGAGACGAAGCTTGAGGTTATGGAATTGACGGACCTCGCAATAATGGCGCTTGAAAAAACGCTGAAACCCCAGGGAATAAACTTCGGAGCCAACATTGGCCGTGTTGCGGGAGGCAGTGTCGACACACACATCCACTTCCATATCGTCCCCCGCTGGGAGGGCGACACAAACTTCATGCCGGTACTTGCCGACGCCAAAGTTCTCAGCAACGACATGCGCGCCCTCTACGGGAACCTGAAAAAGGCGATCGGAGAATGTCTTCGAGACAACGCATCCTGAAGCCGTCCTCTCCAATGGAAACCTCCCTCTGCCCAATAACCGGCTCTTCTGACTCAACACCCCTCCTTTCTGTTCCTGATCGCTTCCACCCCGAAAAGGGATGCTCATGGAGCATTGCGCGCATGAACCCTTCGGGCCTCATCATGCTGAACCCCCGTCCCTCCCATGCTGAATTGGAGTGCCATTACCCTCACAGCGGATACAGCCCTCATCTGCAATCGGCACACTCCCTCGCCGAGCGGCTCCAGCAGGCGGCACACAGACTACTCCTTTCCCGACGCGCTGCAGTTGTGCTGAAAGGGCTCCCGAAAGAGATGAGTGAAACGCGTGTCCTTGAGGTCGGCTGCGCCACGGGAACGCTGCTGGCACAGCTCCACAGAAAAAACGGCCTGAAAAGGGAAAACCTCATCGGCATTGAACCCGACATGGACGCGGCTGCATTTGCCAGAGAGCATTACGGGCTGAAGGTGCTGGATAGAGCTGAGGGGTTGCAGATGAACGAAAACGGGTTCGACCGCATAATTCTCTGGCACACACTGGAACATATTCACAGGCTGGACGACACTCTCCGGGTCATGAATCGGCATCTTGCGCCAGACGGAAAGATCATCCTCGCCCTGCCAAACCCGCTCAGCTACGATGCGCTCCACTACGGGGCATACTGGGTTGCATGGGACGCGCCCCGTCACCTCTGGCACTTCACGCTGGGGACACTTTCAGCGCTGCTGGAGCCCCACGGCCTCACCATCAGCAATACATCCCAGTGGATACCCGACACCCTTTACAACACCCTTCACAGTGAACAGCTCCGTTCCATAAGCAATGGAAAGCCACACGGAGCCAGAAACATACCTGCCGCACTTGTGCATTCAGGACGGTTCATGCTGCGCTCTCTTCTAAATCCTACAGGAAGCTCAACCGTCATCTACACGGTACAGAACACGCGCTAAACACAAGCCGCAATTATTCTGCTATACGATCTGCGGGAAAGCGACCCAGAGAGCGGTCAAGCAAAACGCCGGCTGCAAGGCAGTCATAAACGGCTTGCAGGTAGTTGGTTCTTGCCTTGTTGAGCTGCAGCTCGGAATCAGTCAGCTCCAGACGCGAACCCACACCCTCCCTGAACCGAAGCAGTGATATCCGAAAACCCCGCTGCGCCATTGCAATGGTGCTCGACTGCACATCTATTCGCTTCTCTGCCTCACGCCAGGCCGAAAGTCGCAGTTCTATTTCAGCCATTGCGTTCGCCTTGAGATCCTCAAGACGGGTCATGGTCTGGAAGCGAGTAATCTTAGCCTGCTGCACCCGTGAACTGATTCGGTACCCGGTAAAAATAGGAAGGCTCACCTGCACACCAACCCCCGAGGAAACTGGCCACCGGGAATCAGAAAGCTGAACATCGTCATCGAAAGCCGTCTGCGACTCCAGCTGACCAAAAGCGGTCACCATGGGGAAGCGCTCAGCACGCACAGCGGTAATTTTATCTTTTTCTGCCTTGACCTGCAACTCAAGCTGACGGATGTCGGGCCGTTTCTCCATCGCTTCATTCCAGGCAACCCTAAGGGTTCCGGGATAGGTGCGGGAGGCAACAGAGAGCGTATCGAGAAGAACCAGAGGGGTTTCAAGCGAGATGCCCATGGTGTTTTTGAGCCGGGTCATGGTAGCTTTCACGCGGGTTTCGGCCTGAATGAGATCGGGACGGAGGTTTTCAACAGAAAGAAATGCCTTAAGGGTATCGATATCTGCAACAACCCCCTGACGGAACATAGCCTGCGTATCCTTTCTCGACTCCTCCCAGCGGGCAATGCTCTCCTCTACAAGCTTCAGCTGGTCGCGCGAAATAAGGGCATCGTAATAAGCCATTGAAATATCGGAGAGAACTGCCGACTCTGCATTCCGATAAGCCTCGTCACTCATTTCTCCTGCCGTAGCTGCAGCACGAATGGAGGCATAGGCGGAGCCATTGAAAAGGGACTGGCGAACCTCAAGAGTCGCCTTTGCGGAATTGTCGGAACTGATTTCCATCGGACTCTCGATGCCCGGAAAGTTCGGCATGAACATGACGGAGGGCTGCAGTGTACGGGTATAGGTAAAGCCGGAGGTAATCTGAGGCAGCAAAGGAGAAGTCGCCTCCATCAATTTTTCAGAGCTCATTTGCCTGTCCATCCGAGCCAGCTCAAGCGTCCGGCTCTTCTGCAGTCCAATGCGCACCGCGTCCTCAAACTTTACCCTCAACTCTCCTGTGTCAGTTGAGTTCTTCGACTCTACATCATCAGCAAGAACGGGGGAAAAAGAACCGAGAACCAGGAAGAAAGATGCAATACAATGTCTGTACATGATACAGGTAATGATTAAATGGTGACTGACAGGCCTGAAAGCTTCATCAATAACGGTTCTTCCAGAGTGAACGGAGCCGCTCGGCAAGAAATTTCTCACGCCCTTCTTCAGTGGGGCGGTAATATGTTTTTGACTCCATACCTTCGGGAAAATAGCGTTCCTCAACAAAATGGCCGGGAAACGAGTGCGGGTAGCGGTAGTTAGCTCCGTAGCCCTGCTGCTTCATCAGTTTTGTAGGGGCATTGCAGAGATGCATGGGAATGGGCAAGTCCTGCAGCGACTTTGACTCGGCAAGAGCCTCGTTGATTCCCTCGTATGCCGCATTGGATTTGGCGCACGAGGCAAGGTAGGTCACCCCCTGGGCAAGATTGATTCTGGCTTCAGGAAGCCCTATCATTGAAACTGCCTGAAACACCGAAACTGCCAGGGTGATAGCATAGGGGTCAGCATTGCCCACATCCTCACTGGCAAAAATCACCAGCCTACGGGCAATGAACTTCGGGTCCTCCCCTCCCTCAATCATCCGCGCAAGCCAGAAGAGAGCGGCGTCCGGGTCAGACCCGCGCAGCGACTTGATGAATGCGGAAATGGTGTCGTAATGGACCGCCCCTCCCTTGTCATAAATCGGAGCTCTATGCTGAAGAGCACGCTCAAAAATGGAGGCAGTGAGCTGAACCGGCCCATCCCCCTCCGGCACCAACGACATGGCTGCCTCAAGAGCGTTGAGCGCCTTTCGGGCATCTCCACCCGCAAAACGGAGCAGAAAGTCGGGATCCTCAATGTCAACCTTTCGGCCAGTAAAAAGCGGATCAATCTCTATGGCACGCTGCATAAGGGAGGCTATATCATCCGCCGAAAGCGGATTGAGAACATAAACCTGCATTCTGGAAAGCAGAGCGGCATTCACCTCAAACGAAGGATTTTCAGTTGTTGCGCCAATCAGCACAACCACTCCCTGCTCAATGGCGTGCAGCAGGGTATCCTGCTGGGCCTTATTGAACCGGTGGATTTCATCAATAAAGAGAATGGTCCGTTCTCCTCTCGCCCTTGCCGACGCGGCATGCTCAAGAGCGCGACGCACATCCTTCACACCAGAATCAATGGCGGAAAGTGTCTCAAACCGCAGCCCAAGGGTTGCCGCAGAGAGTTCAGCAAGAGTTGTTTTCCCAGAACCAGGCGGGCCCCAGAAAATCATGGAAGGAAACTGGCCTCCCGAAAGAAATTTGCGAAGCGGGCCCTCTGGGCCGAGCAGATGCTCCTGCCCCCTCATGTCGTCAATTGAACGAGGCCGTACCCTCTCGGCAAGAGGCTGGAATGGCGGGTTACTGCCCTCTGCCGCGGAAACCCCGAACATGTCGGGCGTACCCTTAAAAGAGTCCATTCAGAACCCCTGCTGGCGAAGCCACGCTTCATCCATTGAGGATGTCTCAACAGAAGAGGCGGCTGGCGTTTGAAAACGGCGGGCAACATATTTGCCCAGAATGTCAAATTCCAGGTTCACCATGCTGCCTGTCTTAAGACTGGCAATAGTGGTATGGGCAACAGTATAGGGAATAACAGCCACGGTAAAAAAGTCTCCCTCAAGACAGGCAACCGTCAGGCTTACCCCGTCAATGGCTATGGAACCAGCAGAAACAATATACGGCCCGAAAGCGGCGGGAAAGGGAATGGTAATTTCACGGCTGGAACCCAGGTCACGCACACCCTTAACAGCGGCGGAAATGTCCACATGACCAAGCACAAAGTGACCTCCCATGCGATCCATGGGTCGAAGGGCGCGTTCCAGATTCACAAGTGCCCCCTCCCTAAGGAAGCCAAGTGTTGTTTTTGCAAGCGTCTCCTCAACAGTGTCTACTTCAAAACTATCCGGAGAGCAGCTTACAACCGTCTGGCATACACCATTGATGCTCACACTTTCATCCACCCCAAGGCCCAAAAAAGCCTCCGGCATGCTGTGGCGCACCTTTAGCCGCAATCCCCCACGCTGGCGGCTTATTCCGCCAACCGTGCCAACATCCTTGATTATTCCGGTAAACATGGCGCAAACAGTTGTCAGTTGAAAAGAGAGACCTCAATATAGCAAAACATCACCCTTCGTTTCCTCCCCAACCGAGAAGTGCCGGCACATAGCCGGCACTTCTCGTGTTCAGGAAGAAACCAATACAGCTCATTCATGCAAGAGCTGCAAGAACCGCATCATAATCGGGCTCTTCCACAATTTCTGGTACCTGTTCGCTGTATGTAATGCGACCGTCCGTATCAACAATAACAACGGCACGCGAAAGAAGCCCTTGGAGAGGACCGTCAGCAATGGTTACACCATAATCATTTCCGAACGCCGGTGAGCGAAACACTGAAAGAGAGACCACATCCTCAAGCCCCTCAACCTCACAGAAACGCTTGTGTGCAAAGGGTAGATCAGCAGAAATACAGAGCACCACTGTATTGTCGAACGAAGCCGCTTCCTTGTTGAAGCGCCTCACCGAAGCCGCACATACTGCGGTATCAAGACTCGGGAAAATGTTCAGCACCATTCTTTTGCCTGCAAAATCAGCAGGGCCCGCTTCAGAAAGGTCTGTTTTGACGAGGCAGAAAAAAGGGGCTTCACTGCCGACTGCCGGAATGCTGCCAACTGTCTGGATTTTGTTGCCCTTAAGAGTAATCGTTGCCATAAAAAAATAAAGTCTCGGATTAAAAAAATAGTGCCTGCTCGTTTCGCTGTAGTTCAGGAAGGTTCAACCGCCCTATCCTCCAGAGAGTTCCCCGTCCGTCAACTCCAGACTCCTTTTCCTTTTCCAAGGCTGTAGCGGCCAGCACCGAGGAAGAAAATGGCAACTGCACCAAACAGGTACAGCGCCTGCAGTTCAAGGGCGTACCCTCCATGCTCGGTGAGACGGAACAAGTCACCGGTATGAACCAGATAGACCGCCATAACCATAACAGTCGCCTGCATAAGTGCTGCAAACCGGGTATAGAGACCAAGTACAATAAAGAGCGGAGCAAGAACTTCACCGATCAGAATGCCGTGGGAAAGATAGCCGGGGAGATTCGCCTTCACCAGCATCTTTTCAACAAAACCATACCCGTGCTGCAGTTTGTTGATGCCATGAAAAAGCATCAGTCCACCGACCGACAGCCTGAGGAGCAATTTGGCAAGGTCACTATTGTTAACAAAACGATCAAGCATGGCTAATCCTCCCTTTTTCTATAGGTTATCTGACTGAGTAAGCTTCAAGAAGTACATCCTCCCCAACACAGCGGGGTGGCTCAAAACGGAAAGTGAGTGCCTCATCGGGTGAGGATACACCCAAAGGGCCGAATGAGGCAAGGGCATCGCCACCAAAGAGCTTGGGGGCAATAAACATATAGAGCTTATCCAGAAAGCGCTCCCTGGCAAGGGAAGCCGACAGCCGTCCGCCCGATTCAACCATTACAGACAACACCTGCCGCCTATGCAGTTCGTCAAGCACGGAGCGCAAATCAAGACCTCCCGCCCCATCATCAACAAACACCACTTCCACACCACTGGCCGCATATCGGGCGGCAGAGGGCGAGCCCTCCATAGGTTTTGAGGCAAAAAGCAGAGTTTTGGCCTCTGCCCCAAACACTGGAGCATCGGGCGGAAGGGAAAGAGAGGGATCAAGCACCACCCGGAGAGGGTTCCTGCCGGCACAGTGCCTGACCGTCAACCGTGAACCATCAGCACGGACGGTGGCAGCACCGCTCAATACCGCATCATACGAACAACGAAGACGGTGAACCTCCAGTCGCGCTGCCTCCCCGGTAATCCACTTCGACCCCCCGTCAGCGGTGGCAATCCTGCCGTCAAGCGTTTCGGCAAGTTTGAGGGCCACAAAAGGACGACCCTCGGTATGACTTGTGATGAATGCCTCGTTGAGTTTCTTTGATTCAGCTTCCAGCACTCCTTCCAACACCTCAATACCAGCAGAACGAAGCCTTGCCACGCCTCTTCCTGCCACCTGAGGGTTGGGATCGCCACATCCGACGACTACACGCCTGATTCCTTTTTCAACAATAAGATCTGCACAGGGAGGTGTTTTCCCATGATGGGAACAGGGCTCAAGGTTCACATAGAGGGTTGAGCGGTGAAGCATCTCCCCATCAGCAACAGAAGCAATTGCGTTCACCTCAGCATGCGGGCCGCCATATACCTCATGATACCCCTCCCCCACAACCGCGCCGTCACACACGATGACTGAGCCCACCATCGGATTGGGGCTTACCGCACCGGCTCCCCGGCGGGCAATTTCAATGCAGCGCGCCATATAGCGTTCATCTTCAGAAATCATCATCAACAGTGCTTTTCAGGCCCATCAACCTGCACCTGCACCAGCCGTATCCCCGACAGCCTCAGCAACTCAGTAATATGCTCGATTTTATACGGCTTTTCGTAATAGATGGTCTTGATTCCTACATTAATCAGCACCTTCAGGCAATGAATGCAGGGGCTTGCCGTAATGTATATATCCGCATCTTTGATGCAGACCCCATGCTTTGCCGCCTGAGCAATGGCATTGATTTCAGCATGGATAGTGTTGACGCAGTTCTCCTCAACCGTCCCATCGGGATGCGTGCTCCGGTATATCTTGCAGTTGGTTTCATCGCAGTGCGGAAGGCCAGAAGGAGCGCCATTGTATCCTGTTGAGAGAATGCTGTTGTCGCGGACGATAACCGCCCCTATATGGCCACGGGTGCAGGTTGCCCGCTGTGAAATCAGCCGTGCCACACTCATGAAATACTCATGCCATCCAAGCCGTTTTTCCTGCTCGCAGTGCCCATCACCAACTTCACCGCCGCAATTACAGCCACCCGTGTTCCCTTCGATCATATCTGTAGTATATTCAGCATTATCAGAATGAAAAATTCGACATTTTGCTAAAATAGAGAAAAAGATCGTGCCCACGCAACCTTTTGCCACCCATGTTCCGCAATTACTTCACCCTCTTTCACGCCGCCAGGGAACTGCATAAAACGCTTGCAGAGGGAACCTTCGCGGGAGCACACTCACAAGAGAAAAACCAGCTTGTCCTCAGCTTTCTGAGCGCCACTGAAGAACAGCTGCAGCTTACACTCTTCACCCGCAGCCCCAAAACGGCACTCTTCACAAGAAACGGCCACAACCGAAAGAAAAAAGAGACCGCTTCACTCTGGAGCAAGATTGAAAACGAGCGGATAACTTCCGTTGCCATCTCACCCGTAGACAGGGAGATAACCATCATACTCCAAAGCGGCCGCAGCATCATGCTGCAGCTCTTCGCCTCAAACAGTAACGCGTTTCTTCTTGAAGGGCGAACGGTCATCGACGCATTTAAACGCGGAGCTCTCCTGAAAGGCTCTCAACTTTCCGAAGAGGAGCGCAGCCCCTCCATCATCGAGCAGCTTGAAACGCTGGCATCCTCACCCCTCTCCATTGCCGACCTCCTTGGGCAGCACAGCGGCAACATTGAAAAAGCCATAGCCGTTCTGCCGGGATTCGACAAGAAACTGCAGAGGGAACTCCTTGGAAGAATAGAGGGCAACCACTCGGCCCCTTCGCTGCACAGCCACATCCGTCAGCTTCTCAATGAGCTGCTGAACCCTCTTGTCCAGACAGGCAGAAGCAGTAAAGGCGCTCCAGAGTTCAGCATTCTCCGCACCCCTCTGAATGAAGCGCAGGAGTTCGGAACCGTCCTTGAAGGGCTGGCCGCCTACACCCTCAACACGCTCCGTCACACCAGCGCTGAAACACGGGAACGCCCCCTTCGCTCTGCCCTCACAGAACGGCTTAAAAAAATCCGTAAGGAGCTGCAAACCATCAATCCCGATGCAGTTCGGGCTGAAGCCCAAAAGAATGAGAACTTCGGCCACCTCCTCATCGCCTCGCTCTATCTGAAACGCACCCAACCAGGCTCCATCTGCGTCCCTGATATCTTTACCCCCGATAGCCCGCCCTGCACCATTCAGCTCCAAAGCGAACTCAACCTGCAGCAGAATGCCGAACAGTATTTCCGTAAAGCCACAAAAGGACGGGGAAAAATACAGGGACTTCTGCTGCGCAAAGAAGAACTTCTGAAACAGGCGGCAGAACTTGAGGCCGAACTTGCCGAAATGACCGAGGAGACAGCATCAGACACCCGGCAGCGGCCCAAGTCATCATTGAGTCCGGCACAGAAAAAACCAGTTCAACGCCTCCCTTTCAGAAGCGTAAGCCTTGGCGGCGCCATGACACTCCTTATCGGAAAAAATGCAGCCGACAACAACCTGCTAACCTTCAAGCATGCCCGTTCGAACGATATCTGGCTTCATGCAAGAGGGGCATCCGGTTCGCACTGCATCCTGAAAGGAGCCGGACCCGACCACATCGACGCAATAATAAAAGCCGCGTCAATTGCCGCATGGCATTCAAAAGCCAAACACTCAGGGCTCGTACCTGTTATTTATACTCTGAAAAAATATGTCCGCCAGGGAAGGAATCTTCCCCCAGGCCAGGTTGTTGTGGAACGCGAAAAGGTTCTTCTGGTCAAACCAGAAAAAGAGCTCTCCTGAACCCCAAACAAAAAAAAGAAATGGAAAACTATAAACTGGTCCTGCCGGAACATCTCAACCACTACGGATTTCTCTTCGGCGGACACTTGCTGAAATGGATTGATGAGGTCGGCTACATTGCCGTCACGCTCGACTACCCTGGCCGCAACTTTGTAACAGTAGCCATGGACAAGGTAGAGTTCAGCAAAAGCGTACGGAACGGAACCATTCTGGCCTTCGTCACCGAACAAAAACACAAAGGCAACACCGCCGTTGAATACACGGTCAAAGCCTATACAGAAACGATTGAAAACGGTGAACGGGAGATGGCCTTCAGCACCAACATCACCTTCGTTGCTGTAGACAGCGAAGGAAAAAAACAGCCGATCTGAAAGGAATCCTGAAAAATGCCCCACTCAGCGGTTGGACTTGAAAACTGCGCCCGTAAGGCTTATGACAAGAGTGAGACCAATTACCGCCATGACGGCGTCAGCCATCCAGATTGCGGCCCAGGGGTAGAGGATACCCCGAAACGCCATTTTCTCTCCGGCAATCATCAGGGCCCAGTAAAGAACGAAAAAGAAAAGGGAGAGCACCGCCCCAATGCCAAAACCGCCCCTTTTAGCAAGAATGCCGAGAGGCGCACCCACAAGAACAAAGAAAAAGCAGGCAAACGCAAGGGCATATTTCTTGTGGTATTCAGCCATAAAACGGTTGACCATGCCTTGGTTCGCATCCCTGTTCTGCAGTTCGCTCTGCAGAACAGCAAGTTGCCGGTCAAGATAACTGGCCACGGCTGAAGCAGCAGCGGCATTAGGGCTTTTGAGCTGAGGATAGCTGACGGCTCCGGCCGGAGTCACAACGGAAAGAGCCTGCTCAAACATTTCAAGCGACATGCCTATATGCTTTTCAGAGTCGTCAACCTTTCTCTGGTATTCACCCGCAACAAGCAACAGCTCTGTTGCCGACAGTTCCTTCCCCCCCGCACGGCTCCGGCTGTCATCACTTCGCGAAAAGCCAAACCCGGTAGACTCAAAGACATACCGATGCTTCTGGAATATCATTTTCCTGTAGAGCCGAAAATCAGGCTGCTGCACCTCATGAATCTCACCGTTCTGAAGCGTCAGCAGAAGATAACCACCATCATCCGAAAAGCTGATACGACCCTCTTCAGCCGTAATAACGCTCCGGAAATCGGGCCGTGTGAAATCGTAAATGATAATATCCCCTATGCCTCCCGTTCGCTCATCAGACTTGCGCACAAGAATTGAATAGCCGTCAACAAGCGGAGAAAAGACATTTTCAGTAATGCCAAAGTTCGGCTTCGCCTTAACAATATCATCCATCAGCGAGCGGGCATGATAATTGGCAAGCGGCTGGACAACATTATTGAAGCGCTCAACAAAAAATGAAAGCACCAACCCGGCAAGAAGAATGGGAATCATGAGGCGGTAGAGCGAAACACCCGAAGCCCGAAAAACGGTCATTTCCGAAGTTGTGGTCAGCGCCCCAAACGCCATAACAACAGCAATAAGAACCGCCATGGGAGCGGCAAGCCCCACCATCCAGGCCGACTGCAGTGCAATCAGTTCCAAAAGAGCCCCGAACCCAATTCCCCTGCCAATGAAACGGTCTGCAAAACTGGCAAAGAACTGCAGAATCAGGACGAAAATAATGGTAAGGAAGGCAAAGAAAAAAGGACCGACATGCGACTTGAGGATATAGCGATCAATCAGTTTCATGCCTTTTTTTCTCTTTGTATGCAAGCCTGCGGGCCGGTCTGTTCAGTGAGCAGAATATACAATAAAAAAAGCAGCCGCATCTCCATGGAAGAAGATGCGGCTGCTGAAGTGTGCACTCGGAAGGACTCGAACCTTCAACCCACTGATTAAGAGTCAGTTGCTCTACCAATTGAGCCACGAGTGCATAAAAAGCTACTTGAGCGGTACGGCGGGAAGCGCTGGTGCCGAAGGAAGCTGTGCAGGGGCCTGAACCGGCGTCTCCTGCAGTATGCTTTTCTGCTCTATTTTTGCCCCGGACCTCTGTGGTAGGGTAAACGCTGCAATGAAACAGAGAAGCATGACAACACCTGCCAGAATGGCGGTTACCCGGCCAAGAAAGTCGCCGGTTCGTCTTACTCCCATTGTCTGTACGGTACCCAGGCTTGCTATGCCGCCTGTAAGGCCGCTACCGCTTTTTGGACTCTGCAGCATAATGACCCCAATAAGGAGCAGTGAGGCTATAAGTCCTAAAACGACAATAAAAACATGCATGTCCAAGTCGCTTTAATAAATTCTCAAATAGTGTATCTTTATCAGATAAGGCCCTTAAGTTAGCAACTTTTGAAAAAAATCCAAGTCCAGTTTTACCAGCCCCGCTTTATGCCAGAACATCCAGGAAAACCGACGCGCAGTGCCACCGTAGAAAGAAAGACAAACGAGACCGACATAAGCGCTACCGTCAATCTTGATGGAACAGGCAGCAGTTCGGTTGAGTCGGGAGTTGGCTTTCTTGACCACATGCTAACCTCTTTCAGCCGGCACTCGGGTATGGACATTACACTGCAGTGCAAGGGAGATCTCAATGTGGACGACCATCACACGGTTGAAGACATTGCCATTGTGCTTGGTGGAGCCATTACGGAGGCGCTTGGCCAGAAGCTTGGCATTCAGCGCTATGGATGGGCAATGATTCCCATGGACGAAGCGCTTGCCCGCTGTGCGATAGATCTTGGGGGACGCAGTTGCTCGGTGTTCCGCGCTGAATTCAGCCGACCGGTTATTGAGGGGCTCTCAACGGAAATGGTGGAGCACTTTTTCACATCTCTTGCCGGGAGCATGAACGCCAATATCCATATAGCCATTCTTGAAGGACGGAACACACACCACAAGATTGAAGCCATCTTCAAGGCGTTTGCCTACGCAATGAAAGACGCTATCCGCATTGAGGGCAACGCCGTCCCCTCCACCAAGGGTGTTTTTTAGATAGGCTTTCCCGCGGGATTCAGAAAAACAGGTCACAAAAAAAGGCTGCCTCCGTAAGAAAGCAGCCTTTTTTATTTTCAACGGAAGCGATATTTAACGAGTGCCGCCTTACTTGGCATAGGCAACCGAGCGTTTTTCCCGTACAATGGAAACCTTGATCTGGCCTGGATATTGAGCTTCAGACTCAATTTTATGGGCAATGTCGTGAGCGAGCACATCAGCCTGTGAATCGCTTACATTATCGCCCTCCACAATCACCCGAATTTCCCGTCCCGCCTGCAACGCGTAAGTTTTCAGAACTCCAGGGAACCCTTTGGCAATCTCTTCAAGGCTCTCAAGCCGTTTCACATTGCCGTCCGAGGTCATTGCTCCCCTGGCACCGGGGCGTGAAAGCGAGATGACATTGGCCGCATCTACAAGCTCTGCAATGGCAGACTCTTTATCAACCTCGCCATGATGAGCGGCAATAGCATTAAGTACCACGCCCGATTCGTTGAATCGTTTGAGGAAGTTACGGCCGGACAAGGCATGCGGCTCATCGGTTGCCGGCAGTACAAGCCCTATGTCGTGCAGGAGACCTGCCCGTTTTGCAAGGCGTGCATCAAGCTTCAGCTCTGTAGCCATGACACCGGCAAGCATTGCAACTTCGCGGCTGTGCTGCAGAAGGTTCTGGCCGTAAACCGTATGGAACTTCATGCGGCCTATGGTTTTTACCACTTCAGCCGGCATGTCGGGCAACTGCAGTGAAGAAAGTGTCTCCTCTCCGGCACTCATGATGACATCGTCAATTTCCTTATTGGCATCCTCATAAGCTTTTTCAATGGCAACCGGATGAATGACGCCTTCAGAGAGAAGCTTCTGGAGTGTCAGCTTGGCAAGCTCCCGGCGAAGGGGATCAAAACAGGAGAGAATGACCACTTCGGGGGTATCGTCCACAATGATGTCCACCCCGGTCGCATTCTCAAAGGCTTTGATATTGCGTCCTTCCCTGCCGATAATGCGACCCTTGAGCTCATCACTCTGAATGTGAACTACGGAGAGAGTATTTTCAGTCGCCTGCTCAAAGCTGATTCTCTGAATGGCTGTAAGCAGAGTTTTTTCAGCAAGCCGCTCAGCTTCCTGTTCGGCCTCTTCATGAATCTGGTGGATGGTTTCCGTTGCTTCCTCGCGCGCCTTGGCAATCATATTGTCAACAAGCATCTGACGGGCATCTTCCGCCTGCAGGCCGCTGATGCTCTCAAGCCGTTTGTTCTGCTCGGAAATAATACGCTCAAGCTCTGCAGAACGAAGTGTAACGCTCTGTTGAACCTGCTCGTTCTCCTTGCGCCGATCCTGAAGCTTGCGCTCCATGTCGCGATTGTCCTGAGCCTGCTTTTTCAGCTGGCCCTCACGCTGCTGAACTTGTTTCTGGAGCTGGTTGAACTTATTGTTCTTGATAACCACTTCCTGGTCGAATTCACGGCGTTTCTTTTTCCACTCCTGATTGACTTCAGTGACCTTGAGCTCTTTGTCTTCATTGGCCTCTTTCTGAGCCTCCTGAACTATCTGCACTGCTCGTTCTTCTGCCTCAAGAACCTTTGTCGTGCCAAGCCGTTCAAGGAAAAAACGACCCACAAAAAAACCTGCCGCAAAAAAAACAATTGATGCGGGAACAAGTAAAAACAGGTTTATGACTATTCCCATTAAGATCTACCTCCTTTTTATGCCCCAATCACTGAGCGGGCACATTTTAAACAAAAAAATCCGCACCATCCCAAGATGTGTAAGATTCAAGAACCCGTGATACACGGTGGGCGCTTCCTTCAGGTTTTTTGCTTCCAACGGAACAGTGTTGCCACAGTTCACGGAATTTCAGAAACGAGCCGAAATCCGTCAAGGCCTGCAATCTTTCAAGAAGAGTTCAGCTCCCGATTGAATAGTGTTAGTTCTTTTACTTACTAAACACCCCGACTGAATGGTGCGGACAAATTCTACTTTCAATGTAACTGTTTACTGAAGACTCTCATCCATCAAACTGTTGAGTCCTGCTATTTTCTGCTGCAGCGCTGCAAGTTCCCCTTCAAGCTCAATCTGCTTCTCAGCCAGTCGAACAGCTGAGAGCACTGCCAGCTTTGCTGGCTCAAAAGAAGGGGCCACTTCAGCAAAAAGCCTCATTTCACTGTCAACCAACCCTGCCGCTTTTTTCGTAAGCTCCGGGGATGGCGATTTCAGTGGATAAGTGTCGCCGTAAACAGTTATTTCAATTTTCTCCATAGGATCTCTTACACGGCCTGATTGTTACGGAGTTCCATTTCGATTTTCTGCAGCAAGAGAAGCAGCTTCTGTTTCATCTGCTGCTTTTCGGCATATGGCACCGGAGCCGAGAGGTTTCCCCTGTCTTCATCGGGTGAAGTACCCGAACCACCGGGAAGCTTATAGGTACGAAGAATATTCTCAAGGCTTGCAAGTTCGGATTTCAGCATCTCGTTCTCCCGGCGGCACTCCTGCAGCCGGCTCACCAAAGCCCCGATCTTCGCCTCAAGCTGGCTCACTGGAGCCGCTGTATTCTCTCCTTCTCGTTCTGGCATGGAACCCTTGTCGTATCAGACCTGTCTAATTACCGCACCAAGCTTACTTTCAGCATTGTTCCCGATATCGAGAATAATGTCATTAACTCTCTCGTCCTGAAGCGTCCCCCGGTAATCGGCAATTTCCAGGCCGAGAGCCACACTTCGTTCACCCTTCCCTCCAGTCTGCCGCTCAAAAAGATCGAAAACAGAGACATTCCTGATGAGAGCGTCCGTTTCCTTCACAAGCTCAACAAGCGACTGCACGGAAACACCTCCGGGGAGGATGAATGAGAGATCCCTTTGCACCACAGGAAATTTTGACGGGGGTTCATAGGCAACAACCGGATTGAACCCGGCCTCAAGAACCGAAACATCAAGCACAGCCACAAACACATCCTGTTCAATCCCAAACCGGGAAAGCACTTCACGCTGAAGCTGCTGAACCAGACCCACCCTTTTGGTGGCGGTCTTCTTCCCTGTCGTCAACGGCAAATCAATACTGACAGTACTTTCATTATAAATATTAACCGCTGATTTATCAAGTAAATTCAGTTTCTCCAGCAGCATCTGGGCAGCACCAAGCGCGTCATAAAAATCAATCCCGTCTGCTGGCTGATTCCAGCTCCTTGGGAAACGGCTGCCGCTGAGGGCAAACACAAGCCCCTCATGCTCTGAAAATGCATCAAGCGGAGCAGGAGAAGAGCGTTCATCTTCAGGAACAGTCTGAAAGGTGCTGGCAACTTCAAACAGCCTCATATCCCTGTTTCCGTGACGGATGTTGTGACCCATAACCTTCAGAATTCCCGGCAGAAGTGATGGGCGCAGCACCTCAAGACCCTCACTGATGGGGTTGAGGGCTGAAACGGTTCTCTCGGAAAAAAGCTCCGCATCTTCACGCTTCATGAGCGGATTTGTCAGCACCTCCCTGAAATTGAGCGCCACCATAATGGAGCGGAGAAAATCAGGAAAGAACTCAGGAGTGGTTCGATGGTCGGGGTAGGTAGCCGCCATTCGGGGTGAGGCAATAATATTGTCGTACCCGTAAAGACGGGCCACTTCTTCAATCAAGTCAACTTCTCCCACTACATCAACCCTGAACGAGGGCACAGCAACACTCATACCTTCATCTGTTTGTGAAAGTACCATGAAACCAATGCGTTCAAGCATGGTCTGCATGGCGGTGTCGCTGATATCGGTACCAAGCAGCGCATTAGCCTTCTGAGGACGGAACAGCAGTTCCCGCACAGAGGGCCGAGCCTCTCCCCTGTGGCATGCCTCGGCAACCCGGCCGCCGGCAAGTTCCAGAATCATGGCAACGGCAGAACGGGCCGCCGGCAGGGTAAGTGAAGGGTCCACTCCCCTTTCAAACCGGTAGGATGAGTCGCTGCTGATACCGGCAAGCCGTGCTGAACGGCGAATAGGCGAGGGAGAAAAATATGCAACCTCAAGCAGTATGTCCCGGCTCTCCTCCGTTACCGCTGAATCAAGTCCGCCCATTACGCCGGCAATGGCCACAGGCTTCTCGGCATCGCAGATAACAGGCATTCCCTTCTCTACCCTGCAGAGCTGCTGGTTGAGCGCCATGAACTGCCCCTCCACATCACTGCGCACAACAACCCGTTCTCCTTCGAGGGTATGCAAATCAAACGCATGCATCGGCTGACCGAGTGCGTGAAGGAAGTAATTGGTGATATCGACGATATTGTTCTTTGGACGAAGCCCTATGCTTTCCAGCCTGCCTGAAAGCCAAGCAGGAGAAGGACCAACTTTCACACCCTCAATAACAATAGCCGCATAGGAAGGGCAGGCAGCGGAGTCAAGTATTTCAACACGCGAACCTACCGCATTGAATTCCACAGCGGCAGCCGCCGGCATTGAAAGTTCGGATGGCGAAGATGCGAGCTCACGGGCAATACCAAGATGCGAAAGCACATCAGGCCGGTTGGGGGTGACGGCTATTTCAAGAATAGTGTCTGCCTTGAGATAACGGGCAAAGGGCTCGCCCACAACGCAGGCCGCATCAAGTTCCATCACTCCTGAGTGGTCACCCGAAAGGCCCAGCTCATCGGCAGCGCAAATCATGCCAAATGATCGCTGCCCGCGAATTTTTGAAGGCTTAATAACAAAAGGCTTTCCATACTCCATAGCCAAACGAGCTCCGGCCGTTGCCACCGGCACAAGCATCTCCGGCTTCACATTTGGCGCTCCGCAGACAATCTGTAGCGGTTCACCCTCACCGGTATCCACCATGCACATCCTCAGCCTGTCGGCGTCGGGATGCGGCCCAACTTCAAGAATGCGACCGACCACCACGCGCTCGTCGGGGAGCACGGCCTCATGAACCTCCTCCACCTCCAGGCCAAGAAAGGTCAATCGCTCAACCAGAACGGGAATATCGGGAGAAAAGGAGGGAAGAAAATCCTTGAGCCAGTTGACAGATATTTTCATAAGAAGAAAATCTGCGTTCATGAATAAAATAAAAAAGCCCTGCACCGCTAATGGACAGAGCTTTGAAGTGTGACCCCAACGGGATTCGAACCCGTCCCGCCACCTTGAAAGGGTGGTGACCTAACCGCTAGTCGATGGGGCCAAAAAACATGGGTGAATGAGGGGACTCGAACCCCCGACCTCCAGGGCCACAACCTGGCGCTCTAACCAACTGAGCTACAATCACCATAGAAACCTAATACTTCCGGACTTCCATTGGTGTGCCCGACTGGACTCGAACCAGTAACCCTCAGCTTAGAAGGCTGATGCTCTATCCATTGAGCTACGGGCACATCGACACTTCCGGCTCATTCCATGTCGGGGCACCGAGACTCGAACTCGGGACCTCCTGCTCCCAAAGCAGGCACGCTACCAGCTGCGCCATGCCCCGTCCCGTACAATATATCCTTAACGGAAGGCTCCAAATATACTACAGGAAGGTTAACTATCAAAAAAAATTAACCATGAGAGAAACAAATCCACAATTCCCCTTCCGAACTCATCGATCCATACCGAAAAATCCCGAGACGATAGTTTTTAAGTCCGCATGATAAAGCATATCGAAAGCCTCTCGAGGAGAGACAATTCGCCTCTTCCTCTCATGCATTTCATCCCACTCTTCCAGCATGGTTTCAATGAACAGCGGATAGACCTGCACCGAAAAAAGCTTCCCGAATTTCCGGTACCGGTATTCCCCCGCTGACTCAGCCCCTACGCTGCCCAGCAGCCCGGCCTCCTCATACGCCTCCTTGGCCGCTGAATCCGGTGCAGAAAAGCCTCTGGCAACATATCCCTTTGGAATGATCCAATGATCGGAACCTCTTGCCGTAATGAGCACCACGCGATCTTCCAGAACGGGAATGACCCCCGATTGCCTGAATGGTCTCTTTAACCTCCCTGCCATAAGTTCTTTTTATTGATACATCAGAGATACTCCCAACCTGCAACAGCTTAACCCCCCTGATGAAGCATAAAAGGGGAAGCGGCAGCATGTGCGTCGGCCAATATACCTCATCACTGCAAACGGGGCAATACGGAAGAAACCCTCATTGACAACAACAACCTGCAATGCATCCTATCGTCATCATTTTTTGAGTCCTTAAGAAAACCGGTATCTTATAAATAAATGTTTGTATCAACAGAACCACAGACCACACAATGAAAGCGATCATTCCCGTTGCCGGAGTTGGCTCACGCCTTCGCCCGCACACCTTCTCCCACCCGAAAGTACTTCTGAATGTTGCCGGAAAGCCTATCATCGGCCACATCATGGACAAGCTCATTGCAGCAGGGATAAATGAGGCTATTGTTATAGTAGGGTATCTGGGATACATGGTTGAGGAGTGGCTCACCAAAAACTACAGCATCAAATTCACCTTCGTCAACCAGCCCGAACGGCTAGGCCTTGCCCACGCCATCTGGATGTGCCGGCCGCATGTCAACGACGATGAACCCCTGCTCATCATTCTGGGCGACACCATTTTTGAGGTTGACCTGCTGCCGGTTATGACCAGCAAAACCTCAACGCTTGGAGTCAAAGAGGTAGACGACCCCAGGAGGTTCGGCGTGGCCGTCACCAGCGGCGGGAACATCCAGAAGCTTGTAGAAAAGCCTGACACTCCCGTCAGCAACCTTGCCATTGTGGGACTCTATTTCCTTCGGGAGGCCGGCCCCCTGTTCAGAAGCATCGACCACCTGATAGGTAATGAAATCAAAACCAAGGGAGAGTATCAATTAACCGATGCGCTTCAACTGATGATTGAAGGCGGGGAGAAGTTCACTGTTTTTCCGGTTCACGGCTGGTACGACTGCGGCAAACCTGAAACGCTGCTGTCTACAAACGAGATCCTTCTTCATAAGGGCGGATCCATAAAACAGTATCCCGGATGCATAATCAACGAGCCGGTGTTCATTGCCCCGAACGCATCGCTTGAAAACGCCATAATTGGACCCAATACCACTATCGGTGAACATGCCGTCATTGCAGATGCCATTATCAAAGACTCCATTATAGGCAACTACGCAAAAGTCGGTCACATCATGCTCAACAGCTCAATAGTCGGCAACAACGCATGGATCAGCGGCAACCCACATGAAATAAACATCGGCGACTACTCTGAAATACGGGTCAGCTGAAAAACGGGTTTTTTTTGCAATCAACAGGGTGAATGCGTACATTAATTATTCTGTTATGCAACAGCATCACCATTATCTATGGACACGGTGCTGCAGACCTTCTGCAAGGAACACGGTTCCTGGGTCTGTCGGAAAGGTTTTCCGTGTCCAGTTGATTTCCCCGCGCAATCCACTCGCCCCGAAGCCACTCCTTCTTGCATTCCGTATTCCCTTGTTCCTGTTTTTTGTTTAATCAAAAATTATTTGAAAACATGTCACAATCAAGGTATTTCTTTACCTCGGAATCAGTTTCAGAAGGGCATCCTGATAAAGTTTCAGATCAGATTTCCGATGCGGTGCTTGATGCATTCATCAGTCAGGACCCCAAATCCCGCGTAGCCTGCGAAACTTTTGTCACCACCGGACAGGTTATCGTCGGCGGTGAAGTTACCTCTACAGGGATCGTCGATATTCAGAAAATTGCTCGGGAAACCATCACCCAGATCGGTTACACCAAGGGTGAATACATGTTTGACGCCCACTCATGCGGTGTGCTCTCTGCGCTACATAGCCAGTCGGCAGATATTAACCGCGGTGTTGACCGCAAGGAAGAAATTGCCGACGAGTTCGACAGCGTCGGAGCTGGTGACCAGGGCATGATGTTCGGATACGCCTGCACCGAAACTCCCGAACTGATGCCTGCTGCCATCCAGTATGCCCAGCGCCTCGTCAAGCTTCTTGCAGACATCCGCAAGGAAGGTAAAATCATGACCTACCTCCGCCCCGACAGCAAAAGTCAGGTGACGCTTGAATACATTGACGATAAAGTTGCCCGTGTTGATGCAGTTGTTGTATCCACACAGCACGATCCCGAACCTGCCGGCATGAGCGAGGCTGAGTTCCAGGCCGTCATCAAAAAAGACATTATCGAGAATGTCATCAATAAAGTGATTCCTGCAGACCTGCTCGATGCCAACACCAAGTTCCACATCAACCCGACTGGCCGTTTTGAAATCGGCGGACCACATGGCGATACAGGCCTGACCGGACGCAAGATCATTGTTGATACATACGGCGGTGCTGCACCCCACGGCGGCGGTGCATTCAGCGGAAAAGATCCTTCGAAAGTTGACCGCAGTGCTGCATACGCTTCCCGTCATGTTGCCAAAAACATTGTAGCTGCAGGCCTGGCCGACAAATGCACAGTGCAGGTATCTTATGCAATCGGCGTAGCCCGTCCGGTATCCATCTATATCAATACCCACGATACCGCAAAGCACGGCCTCACCGATGAAGAGATTCAGGAAAAAGCAGAGAAAATCTTCGACCTCCGCCCACTGGCCATCATCCGTCGCTTCAACCTCGACAAGCCTGCCGGCTGGAGCTACCAGGAAACTGCTGCCTACGGTCATTTCGGTCGCGAAAACTTCCCCTGGGAAAAAACCGAAAAGGTTGCCGAGCTGAAGAAAGCCTTCAACCTGGCCTGACTTCTGACTCTTGCCAATATACTGAGACCCGCCGCAAGCGGGTCCCTGTATATCAGCCAACAAACTGACAATATTTTTAAACCACTGAGGAAAACAATAATGACTATCGAAGCCACAGCGCTTGACTACAAGGTAGCTGACATCTCGCTTGCCGAATGGGGCAGAAAAGAGATCGACATTGCTGAAAAAGAGATGCCCGGCCTGATGGCCATCCGCAAAAAATACGAAGGCCAGAAACCCCTTGCCGGCGCAAGGATTTCAGGTTCGCTGCACATGACCATTCAGACTGCGGTCCTCATCGAGACCCTTGTGGAACTCGGAGCCGATGTCCGCTGGGCAAGCTGCAACATCTTCTCAACCCAAGACCATGCCGCAGCGGCAATTGCCGTCACGGGCGTCCCTGTATTCGCCTGGAAAGGCGAAAGCCTTGAAGAGTACTGGTGGTGCACCCGCCAGACTCTGGACTTCGGCAACGGAGTTGGGCCGAACCTCATTGTTGATGACGGCGGTGACGCAACCATGATGATCATTCTCGGCTATAAGATTGAGAACAATCCTGCCATGTTCGACAAAGGCGGAAGCAATGCCGAGGAAAAGGCACTCTATGCCCAGCTGAAATCCGTTTACGATGAAGACAGCACCCGCTGGCACAAGGTTGCTGCCGACATGAAGGGAGTTTCCGAAGAAACGACCACTGGTGTGCACCGCTTGTACCATATGATGGAAAAGGGCGAACTGCTCTTCCCTGCAATCAATGTGAACGACTCGGTCACCAAATCAAAGTTCGACAACCTTTACGGCTGCCGTGAATCACTCGCTGACGGCATCAAGCGCGCTACCGATGTGATGATTGCAGGCAAGATTGCCGTTGTCCTCGGCTATGGTGATGTAGGCAAAGGCTGCGCGCATTCAATGCGCTCCTACGGAGCCCGCGTAATCGTTACCGAGATTGACCCGATCTGCGCCCTGCAGGCCGCAATGGAAGGCTTTGAAGTCACCACCATGGACCGTGCAGTCAAAGAGGGCAACATCTTCGTCACCACCACCGGCAACAAGGATGTCATCACCCTTGAGCACATGAAGCAGATGCCCGATGAGGCCATCGTATGCAACATCGGCCACTTCGACAACGAGATTCAGATTGAACCGCTCAACGAGTACAAAGGCGCGACCAAACTCAACATCAAGCCGCAGGTCGACAAGTACACCTTTGAAGACGGCCATTGCATTTACATGCTTGCAGAAGGCCGCCTGGTAAACCTCGGATGCGCAACCGGCCACCCGTCGTTCGTCATGAGCAACTCCTTCACCAACCAGACCCTCGCACAAATCGAGCTCTGGAAAAACAACTATAAGGTTGATGTCTACCGTCTCCCCAAATCACTCGACGAAGAGGTTGCACGGCTTCACCTTGAGCAGATCGGTGTAAAGCTGACCACCCTGTCACCGGAACAGGCCGACTACATCGGTGTTCCGGTTTCAGGCCCTTACAAGCCTGAGCACTACCGCTATTGATTGACAGCTATCCCCTAGGATACGGAAAAGGCAGCCTTTCGGGGATGCCTTTTTTGTTTTATGGCAAACTGAATTCGCCTGAACGACACTGAACAGCAAGGCCGATGCGGTTGTGAATCTCACTGATAATGCGTATAATCAAACCCGTTTGATGGGGCGTCGCCAAGTGGTAAGGCATCGGCCTTTGGAGCCGACATTCGCAGGTTCGAATCCTGCCGCCCCAGCAAAAACCAACCATTACGCCCCGCAACCGCCCGCCATACACACATGACCAGAACTAAAATCTGCGGAATCACCCGTCTCACTGACGCACTGCAGGCAAGCCGCGAGGGTGTCGACGCTCTCGGGTTCAACTTCTGTCGAAAAAGCCCGAGAGCCATCACGCCAGCCGCAGCAAAAAAGATTATTGACGAGCTTCCTCCCTTAGTATCAAGGGTGGGTATTTTTGTAGAGCAGTCCCCCAAAGAAATTGCCGACATCTGCAGCTACTCTGGCATTGCAATTGCACAACTCCACAGCGAGCGCTACACACCAGCTGACGCCGGGTTCCTCAAGGATATGGTGCAGGTGATAAAGGTTTTTCGCCCGGACGGATCGTTCAACCCTGATATTCTTGCCCCTTTTGTTGAAGAAGCAGGAGTGAAGGCATTTCTTTTTGACGCTTACAGGGAAGGCATGGAGGGGGGAACGGGAGCAGAGATTGAGGCCTCAGTCACAAGAGAGATATTTCCCGCTGAAGGGGCGCCCTTTTTCCGCATTCTCGCCGGAGGTCTCAACCCCGGCAATGTCTCTGAAGCCATTCGGCAGTTTCATCCATACGGAGTTGACACGGCCAGCGGTGTTGAAACCGCACCGGGAATCAAGGACCTGGAAAAGATTTCAGCTTTTCTGAAAGCCGTCAGGCTTGCTGATCAGGACTAACTGCCCCTGTTTGCTGCAAGATGCTCCAAAATCAGATCTGAAGCGGTTTCAGGGAGTTCCAGCGTTATAAGATGACCGCATTTGGGAACACACACAAAACGACCTTTCCCAGTTATCTCCTGCAGCTTTTTGGCATTGGCGGCCGTCATGATTGAATCCCCCTCACCTGCCACAAAAAGAAGCGGTAGATTCATTGCCCGAACCATATCAGGAACCGAATCAGTCGTTTTCTTAGAAGCTATGTGCCCGGTGGTCTGTTCAATGGCCTCCGATGCGCAGAGACCGAGGCTTTTGAAGCCAATGAGAATATCATGCTGCGCAACCGTGTTCTGCGCAAGAACAAGGCGGGCAAACATGTAAGCGGGCAACCACCATGTCAGCTTGCGAAGCATGATGTTGAAAATAAAATTGATTGTTTTGGGTGCGAACTCGGCCACAAAATCATTGTTCTCAAGAAAGCCGAAGTTGAAAAAGGTCATGGAGAGGATTTTCTCCTGATTCTTTCGGGCATAATCCAGAGCAACAAAGGGACCGAAAGAGAAAGCGGCAATGTGGAATTTTTTCAATCCTAGAACCGATACAAGTGCTTCAAGGTCGTGTGCAAAAAAATCAATATGATAATGGTTGGCAGGATCATTATCTGACCATCCATGCCCGCGCATATCATAGGCTATGGTACGCACACCCGCCTCATTCAGATTTTTGATGACATGGTGCCACCACATCCACCAGCAGTCCCACCCATGAATCAGCACCACCGTCTCGGCAGCGTCTCGGGGCCCGGAATCATGATAATGGTGCACCACACCGTTCAGCTCCACAAAATGGCTGTTCTCCATCAGGGAAAGTTCATATCCGGCCCGTCGGGCGTCGGCCATGTCTGAAGAGGCCTGTTTGGCAAGCAGTTCATCCCTGTAACTGGAGAATTTGGAAGTGCAGGAAACGGGCTGAGGTATGGATGACATGAAGATATCTGGCTAGATTTAAAGAAACCCACCGGCCGATGGAGGCACAATGCCTCTTTGAGATAATATAACTCAATTAACACTTTTTCCCCGACCCCGACAACATCCTGTCAGGAAAGCTATGAAGAGTGTCGGAATATCTTTTCACACTCGCGTCTGATAATCTCCTGCTGCTGCAGAATCAACTCAGGATCAACCGTGAAGTGGTTGAGGAGCTGCGAAAAGATCTGGATTGAAGTCTCGAATTTCTCCGTAACCACCACATCGGCGCCGGCTGTATAGAGCTCATCAATACGCTCCAGAGTCCTTGAGCGCACAATAATAAGCGCTTTCGGGTTGATCTGGCGAATCATGGGAATGCTTTTGCGTATGGCTGTTTTATCGGAAATGCTCAGAACAACCGCACGGGCATGGTCCACACCGGCTCGAAGCAGCGATTTGCGTTCAGTGCAGTCGCCATAATAGATAGGTTCCCCTTTCCGGCGCATAGCCCGCACCATTTCGCGGTCGATTTCCAGCACAGAATAGGAAATGTTGGTAGCGTGCAGAACTGCGGCAACATTCTGACCGTTAACCCCAAACCCGATAAGAGCCGCATGAATTTCCCCGGCACAGATAATGGCGCTGTCGGCCGGTTTCACAGAGGAGAGCGGTGCATCGCGCGAAACCAGCGGAATAAACCCGAGCACCGGAGCCATCTGTTCGGCAAACCTCGGCGCCATGGCAATCATTGCCGGAGTAACAATCATGGTCACCACAATAATGGCCAGCATTGCCTGAAACACCTCATCGTTTATCACATTGTTGCGAAGGCCGCTTTCGGCCAGCACAAAGGAAAATTCCCCTATCTGTGCAAGCGCCATGCCGGCCATTAAGCTGACCCGAAGTGAATTGCCAAGAACCAGTGAAACAATGGTGACAAGAAGCGCCTTGACGAGCAGAACCACAAGGGCGATAAGAGCAAAAAAGGGGAGATCGACCATGCTGACATCAAGCAGAAGGCCGACTGAGATGAAAAAGATGCTGGTGAAGGCTTCGCGGAAGGGGTCTATGGTGAGGCTTATCTGATGGCTTTCATCTGTACTGGCAATAACCATACCCGCAACAAAAGACCCCAGTGCCAGCGAAAGCCCTGCAAGCGAGGTTAGATATGCGGCACCGAAACAGATGACAAGCGCACCAATGACAAGCACTTCACGGGCATGCAGAGAAGTGATGATGCGCACCATTTTGGGCATCAGTATGCGGAACCCCAGAAAAATACCGGAGGCAAAGAGAACAATGAAACCGACTTTCCGGAACACCATCTCAAAAGATGGAACAGCCTCCGGATTGAGAAAACTGATACCGATAATCAGCGGAACAATGGCAATATCCTGAAATATCAGAATCCCGAGCGCAATCCGACCATGAGGAAGCTCAAGCTCATCGCGGTCGCTAAGAATCTTCAGGCAGATTGCCGTACTGCTCACCGAAAAGGCAAACCCCAGAAACACGGCGGCTGAGGTAGTGATACCGTGACCAATTGCCTGCATGAACCAGAACGCAAGAAAACTGATTGCCAAACCGGTAAAAACAATCTGCACAACACCGCCTATCAGCACAATGTTCTTCAGCCGTTTCAGATCATCAAGTGAAAACTCGAGTCCGATGGTAAACAGCAGCAGCACAACGCCGAGCTCGGCGAGTGTTGAAATCAGCTTTTCGTCATAAACGACGCCAATGCCCGAAGGGCCGAGAAGAATACCGGTAAAAATCAGTCCGATAACCGGAGGGATTTTCATGCGCTGGAAAATCAGGATGATAGCAACCGCCATCGCACCAATCAGTACCAGTTCACCAAGAAAATCGAATTCATGCATAACCGTTTTGCCTATGTCAATAAAGGGCGCCTCTATTTATTGACGGTGAGCGCTGTGAGTACAAGACGGACGGAGCGCAGAAACCGGAGTGTACAACTGGTACATGAGGATTTCGAGCACCGACCAACGCAGTAATCGCAGTGCGCAACAAATAAAGAGAGGTGTCCTAAAGAAGATGCAGGAGAAAGACACCTCTAAATAGGTAGCGTTTCCAGAGCAAAATACCAACAACTTTCATCCCCCTTAACCCTTTAACGCAAGCATTTCTCAAGCCCAACAGAAAAAACCATGATGCGCAGATTAAAAATTGGTGACTGTATTGATAAATGACGGCAAAAAAGTATATAGATATCCTTCCCGTACCCAAGTGCCCCACTCTCTGGCGGCCCGGTTCCCGTTCATTCTTTTTCTTTCAGCCATGTTCAAGCCAAAGTTCTTCAGCATTCTGCCCGAACTCACCGCCGAGCAAATCGGCCGCGATGTCGTTGCCGGCATTCTGGTTGGTATTGTTGCCCTACCGCTTGCAATTGCATTTGCCATAGCATCGGGCGTCTCCCCTGAAAAAGGGCTGATTACCGCCGTCATCGGAGGGTTCCTGATCTCATTCCTCGGAGGCAGCCGCGTCCAGATAGGAGGCCCCACGGGTGCCTTCATCGTCATACTCTACGGTATTGTGCAGCAATACGGCATTAACGGCCTGATGATGGCCACCATGATGGCTGGAGTCATTCTGATGATGATGGGGTTCGCCCAGTTCGGCTCCCTGATCAAGTTCATCCCCTATCCGGTTATAGTAGGCTTCACCAGCGGCATTGCGGTCATTATTTTTTCCTCTCAAATCAAAGACCTGCTCGGGCTCGAAATTGCCGCAGTACCGTCCGATTTCATTGAAAAATGGCGCCTCTATGCCAGCCGCTTCTCCACCCTCAATCCTTTGAGCACATTTACCGGAGCACTAGCTCTTTTCATCATCGCCTTCTGGCCGAAAATCTCAAGAAAAATACCCGGCTCCATAATAGCGCTTATCGTCACAACAGTCCTCGTCCAAACCATGCACTGGGATGTTCCGACTATTGCAACCGAGTTCGGGCAAATACCCTCAACCATTCCCGCACCATCGTTTCCGGTTTTCGACCTGCAGACAGTCCGTCAGCTTATCATGCCCGCCACAACCATTGCTCTGCTTGGAGCCATTGAAGCGCTTCTTTCAGCCGTCGTAGCCGATGGGATGATTGGCTCGCGCCACAAATCGAACATGGAGCTGATCGCACAGGGCGCGGCAAACATCATCACACCGCTGTTTGGAGGAATACCCGTAACAGGCGCCATTGCGCGCACCGCCACCAACATCAAAAACGGCGGAAGGACGCCGGTTGCCGGCATAGTTCACGCCATTACGCTGCTGCTTATCATGCTGCTATTCGGCCAATGGGCAAAACTGATTCCCATGCCCGCTCTTGCTGCTATTCTCATTGTCGTTGCCTGGAACATGGGAGAAGCCCATGTGTTCCGGCAGCTCCTGAAAAGCCCGAAAAGCGATGTCATCGTCCTTTTGACAACATTCAGCCTTACCGTGGTGTTTGACTTGACCATTGCCATTGAAATAGGAATGCTGCTTGCCGTCATCCTCTTCATGCGCCGCATGGCTGAACTTTCCAATGTTGGTGTTATCACTGGAGAACTGAAAGACAGGGACGAAGAGGACGACCCGAACACCATTGTTACCAGAAGCGTGCCTGAAGGCGTTGAAGTATTTGAAATCAGCGGCCCGTTCTTTTTTGGAGCTGTAGCAAAGTTCCGTGACGCCATGCATCTCCTGGAAAAATCCCCCCAAATCCGCATTATCAGAATGCGCCAGGTGCTCTCAATTGATGCCACAGGACTGAACATGATCAAAGAGATGCAGCGCGAATGCAAAAAAGCAGGCTCGCACCTCATCCTTTCAGGCGTTCACGCACAACCAATCTTTGCCCTTCAGCAATACGGACTGGAAGAAGAAATTGGCGAAGAAAACATTTTCGGAAACATTGACGACGCACTCGACAGGGCCAGGGAGATGCTCGGCATGAAGAAAGAGGTGCGGACACGCAGCTTCGTACCATCAGTTGAAAGGGAGAAATAATTATGAATATTCCGTGAATTCTCTTAATAACCGTTGTTTGAAATAATATTAATCTTAATTTTTAAACTATTAAGACCGTTTGGCCGTAATATTATTTGAAAAGTTAGAACAACAGATACATATATAAGGGAGAGATAATCATGAACATTCCATTCCGTCCGCTTGGCCCTCTGATGCAGCTTCTTGAGGAGCTTGGCCATGAAGTAACCTATGCTTACGACGATCTTGTTTTCATAAACAACAACGACTTTCTGATTCAGTTCGCTGCGTCAGGGCCGCAACTCCACCTTTTCTTCAATCACGACTGCAGCAGAAAAACCACTGAGGGCATTGAAGAGAGCATTATCCCAGCCGGAGACAGCAAGGGACTTTCCATCATACGAAAAGGCAAGTACAAGCTTGTTGGAGAGCAGGACGAAACCATGCAGCTCCACTTTTTTGACGCCTGAGGGTTGCGGGAGTTTTGAGCTGTTGGTGAGGGTTGCGTACATTGCCATACAATAACGAGCTCGCCCAACACAACTGCCACAGCAATGAAATACTCTGAAGCCAGACCGGGAAGAACCTTTGTCATTCGGCTTGAGGATGGGGAGATTCTGCATGAGTCACTTGAGGCATTTGCCGCCGAACATGGCGTTCAGCGTGCTTCACTGACGGTACTTGGGGGAGCAGACAAGGGCAGCCAGCTTGTGGTTGGGCCTGAAGAGAGCCGTGCCGAAGCCATCAACCCCATGACCATTGAGCTCTATGACGCCCATGAAATAACCGGCACAGGTACCATTTTCCCCAATGCTGAGGGCAAACCAATTCTCCACCTGCATATCGCATGCGGCCGTGAAGAAAATTCCGTCACCGGGTGCGCACGGGCCGGAGTCAAAGTATGGCATGTAATGGAAGTAGTCATGACTGAGCTTCTTGACAACAGTGCACAACGACTTCCGGACAAAGCCACCGGGTTTGAGCTGCTCATTCCCTGATGGATTTTCTTGCTGACACGCTCTGGTGGCTGACGGCAGCAATAGCGGCAGGCGGCGCTTCGCTTCCTGCCATTGTGCGTTCATTCCGCCCCCGAACGATCCTTCCTGCTGTTCTCATCTGGACGGGAGCCATCACGGCCACAGCCATCCTCCACGGCATTGCTGCGACACTGGCAGCACTGCTGCTCTCGCTTGCAGCAGGAGCGCTCCTGCTCATTATTGCAATATTCTTCAGCGGAATCAAAGGGATGGCCAACAGACGCTACAGGTAATGCCCCGTCACCCATCCGGGAACATATTTCCAGCCATCGCGCATGGCGCGGTCGTGCTGGCGAAAAAGGGGGTCGTGCCGCTCAACCAACCGCCAGAATGAGTCTGAATGGTTCATTTCAGCCGTATGGCAAAGCTCATGCGTCATAATGTATCGGGCAAGCTCAGGAGGCAGAAAGAGCAGCTTTGTGTTCAGCGTTATCCTACCCCGCGTTGAACAGCTTCCCCATCGGGATTTCTGCAGCCTCACGCCAGCTGAAGCGTACCGCAACCCAAAAGCTTCCGACTGCTCTTCAAGCATTGGCACAAGAATGGCCGCGGCCCTTTTGCGGAGCCACAAAAGCAAAAGGTCACGAGCAGCGTCCCGTTCGCTTCCATCCACAGGAAGCAGAATGGAACTCCCGCCCGCCCCATTTCTTTCAGCACTCCTTCTGCGCGACGGGTCATACTCCACCTGCCACTCCTCTCCTGTGGAACGAAACCCGACCAAACAGGGCAAGCCATTCGGCAGAGCCGGTTTCCCATCCGGCTGGGGGCGTTCAAGACGGCTTGCTGCACGCTCAATCCATGCCGCGTAGCGATGCAGAAGCACGGGAATCTGCTTCCGGTCATACCCCTCAGGAACCACAACAACCAGCCCTTCATGGGGCACCATTTTCAGCCGTGCATGCTTTGAGCGCCGGCTGACCTTCAGCGTATAGGCAATGCCACTACTCATAACAGCCTTTTCTCCACTGCCACAGAGGAACAGCCGGGCCCCTTGAGAACACTTTTCCCGCCCGACCGGGGCAGAATGGCGATACGGGTGCTGATGCGCTCCTTCAATGCGGGCACATGGGATATGATTCCTATCAGTTTACCATCCTGATGCAGCCCTGACAAAGTTTCCAGAGCGGTCTCCAGCGTTTCCTCATCCAATGTACCGAAGCCTTCATCGAGGAAGAGTGAATCGACGCGAACTTTTCGGCTGGCCATTTTTGAAAGCCCAAGTGCCAGAGTAAGACTGACAATGAAACTCTCACCACCCGACAGATTCCTGGTTGACCTGATTTCACCAGCCTGATAATTATCAACAACATTCAGCTCAAGAGGCTGCCGGTCATCGCGGATAAGAAGATAGCGGTCTGTCATTTTTTCAAGCTGCCGGTTGGCGTGCGAAACCATTAACCCAAAGGTCAGCCCCTGCGCAAAGTTGCGGTATTTTTTCCCATCAGCTGAACCGATAAGACCATGGAGTTTCTCCCAGCGGTGACACTCTTTTTTCTGTGCATCAATGTCGGCCTGCTTTTCCTTTATCCGTTCTTTGGCTTCAGCATTCTCGCTAAGCCTGAGCCTGAAACCGGCTATGGCATTGCGCAATGCCTCCAGCGACACAGTATCCTCCCTGAGCTGAGCCTCTAAATCATCAAGCGCCCTGTCTGTAACTTTTCTGTTGATTTCACTGGCCAAGCGCCCCTCGCGATCGCTCCGCCTTGCATTCAGTTCCGTTTGGGCATCATCCAGCACCTTTGCCCGCAGAAACAGGGCTACCCGTTCTTCATGCAGCAGTCTGGCTTCGAGAAAAGACTTCTCATCTCTGAAGCCTGCAGAAGTCAGAGCGACCGAAAAGTCTGTCTCCACCTTATTCAGTTCAGGCGCTCTCAGCCCGATGTTCTTTTTCAAAGATTCAACCAGGGTCTTTGCCATTGTCAGCTGCTTCTGCAGTCCGGTGTTCATCTCTCCTGCATTCTTCTCTGTTTTCTCGGCATCGGCAATAACTTTCTGCAGTCGGCCTTCTTCATCATCAGGCTTTCTGTCCCCGTACAATTGCGTTCGTTCATCTGTCGCGTCAGCCAGTTCTTGTTTCAGCTGCTTTAGTTTTTCCTGTTTTTCTCTCAGAACCCCGACCTGCGTATCAATCACGAAATCCAGACCCTTCACATCACTATCGATGGCGTCAATCTGTTTTTCAATGTCAGTCTTGATTTTTACCTGTTCCTGCCATGTCTGGATTTTGGCTTGAAGATTGCGGATTGCGGATTTTGGGTCCGCAAAATCAATGGCATATCCCAAGGAATCAAGCTTCTGTGTTATTGCCAGCTTGAGCTCATCAAAGCTGATCTGAAGTTTCGTGAGGGTATCCTTCAAATCCTCGAGTGTTGTTTCTGCGCCCTTCCTGTCATTGGCGGCTTGTGTTTCCTGTTTCTCACTGTCAGTCAAATTGTTACGGGCAGTGGTTTCAGCTTCTTGCAGTTTTTTGATGGTGGCTTCCTCTTCGTCTGCCGTATCAATCAGTTTGGTCAGCGATTCTATCTTTTGCTCGATTTCATCGGGAACAGGAACATTGCCCTCGGCAAAGGGATGCCCGGTCGAGCCACAGAGTGGACAGGGTTTACCGTCTTCCAGCCTGGCACGGAGCCCCTCAAGCTCCTCGATTTTTTTGATAAAGGCCATTTCACGAAGAAGGGTTTCCTTCTCGGTACGATATTCCCGTAGCCGTTTGTCACCCAGCAAGTTGCCCAGGTCGCTTATTCTTAGCTGAAGATTTTTACTGGCGGATGCCAGTGCCTGTTTTTTGAAGGAACATTGCCCGGCAGCAGCCTCCAAATTCCTTGTGGCATCTGCTACGGCAGTATCGGCTTTTTTGAGCTCAGCCTCTTTCTGCGTGATCTCCTGCTGTCGGGCAAGCAGGTTGCCGAACTGTTCTTCAATACCAGCCAGGCCACTGATCAACCACTCATCCCGGGCATTTTCTTTGATATACAGCTCTGCTACCTCAAGAGATTTCTGTGCAGCAGTCCGTTTTTCCTGTTCCTTCACCCGAGCCAGTTTGTCGGTTTCAATCTTTGCGGCTTCCTTGGCACAGACATCAGCGCCTTCTGAAACAACCTTTGTCTGTTCGGCAATTTTTTGATCAATCGACCGGATTTTCTGGATCAACGGGGTTGCCGTTTTCAGTTCCTCTTTGGCTTTTTGGGCGAGCTGTTCAGCAGCTTTGAGAGCCTCAGCTTGTGTGTTTGCTGATGTTTCCAGCTCCGGAAGTGTGGCTTCATCCTTTCTTAAGGAGGTCTGATCGTCAGCCTGCTGCTTGCGTAGGGATGTGAGCGTGGCGTAGGTTCCGTCCAGTGACGCGGCTTTGACGGCCTGTTCAAGTTTGGTCCGTTCGGGTTTGAACGCCTCGGTATCGGTCTTCAGCTTGGCGGCTTCATCCGTAAGGCTGAGGATCTCCTTTTTCAGATCTTCTATGGTGGTCAGCCATGTGATGGCTTTCCCGGTTTCGGTTGATTTACCGGCAAACTCAGTCTCCTGTTTCTGCTTGGCCGCAAGGTCCTCTTGAATCTCCTTTTCCTGTTCAGGCTCCAGAATCACGATGCCCGAGGTTTCGGCATTCAGAATGTTCAACTTGTCCCGCTCATCCCGTTGGCGCTCATGAACACGCCTCGAAATGTCAGAATAAATCCCGGTACCCGTAATCTGCTCCAGAATGCTGGACTTCTGTTCAGCATCGGCCTTGAGGAAGGTATCGAAGCCACCCTGAGCCAACAGGATAGACCGGGTGAAGCGGTCAAAGTCCATCCCGGTTTTTTCTTCAATGACCCCACCCACAAGGCTCTTCTTGGTTTCGATAGGCTTGCCCGTATCAGCATCCGCAATCTGATGTTCCTGGTCCTGAAGATTGCCATCAGCCCTTTGGCGTGCACGGCGCTGCTCCCAATGGCAACGGAAACGCCCTGCCTGCGATTCAAACAGAACCTCAGCATAGCACTCGCCGGTCTGGCGCGACATGATTTCATTTCCGCTTTTGGTGATTTTTCCAAGACGGGGGGTCCTCCCATACAGAGCAAGACAGATGGCATCAAGAATTGTGGACTTTCCCGCCCCTGTCGGGCCGGTCAGGGCAAAAATGCCGTTGGATACATATTCCGGGCCGCTAAAATCAATAACCCATTCACCGTAAAGGGAATTGAGATTTTTAAATCGAAGCTCGAGTATCTTCATGATTTTTGATCCGCAGATTGCGCTGATTCCCGCAGATTAAAAACTAGTCTCTTATGTTGTAGACTCCTGGAGCCAAAATTAAGAAGTAAAGCCCGATGTAAATTTGAAGCTTTTAAATAATTGATTACTTGAGCTTCTTCTGTACCGGATAGTTTTTGCAGAGCTTTCAATTCGACGATGACAGAATCAAAACAGATGAAATCGGCCTGATAATAACTATTGAGCGGTTCTCCACGATAAAAAACGGGCAGATTCACCTCTCTTGTATAGGGAATCCTCAGGTGCTGAAACTCCTTTTCCAAAGCATCCTGGTAAACCGCTTCTAAAAAACCACAACCAAGCTCACGATGAACGGTCATAGCAGCTCCAATCACAGAATAGGTTTCCTTATCCCTTTTCCCATCTGCGTCTTTCTGCGTAATCTGCGGATTATTCAGCATGACGATCCTCCTCCATCAAATCCTTGATTATTTCGTTATACGAGCCTATCAACTCCTCCCTGTCTTTATCAGGAACACCAAACGCATCCAGACAGCGAACAAATACATCACTTGCATCCAAATCATCAAGGGTTTCATTTTCAGCAATCCCGTTCATTACCCGTTCCATAACCTGCTGGTTTTTTACCAGCCTGATTTCCATAGCCGAGCCAGCCAGTGTTTCATCCAGCATCTCACGCAGGTTGGCGATAATGTCACTGCCGGTGTACTCAATCTCAAGCCATGCAGAGCTCTTTTGCTTTTTGAGGTCTTCGAGTTTTCCCTGAATATCGTCCAGAGTTCCGACGATGCGGACCAGATCCTGAAAACACGGAACAGGAAGAAGTCTGATTTTTGTTTTTTGATTTTTGATTATGTCAGCACCATTCAAATCTGACTTCTCAAATCCAAATTCCGCAATCACAACAGATTTCTGTTGTTTTGCTTCACCATAGCCCATCGGTATTGGGGAACCACAGTAACGGATATGCTCCACGCCGCCTACCATCTGAGGTACATGCAGATGGCCGAGAGCAACATAATTGACCGATGAAGGGAAAACCTCCTCACCAACAAGCGCCAGAGAGCCAACATACAGATCCCGAACACCGTCATCCTGAACAGTCCGGCCGCCTGCCGTGAACAGATGCCCCATAGCAACAACAGGAATGCCATCATGCCCGGCTTTTCTTAATTCGGTCCGCTTCTGTTCCGCAATGTCACAAACATCCGCGTAATGGTTTTTCACTCCTTCAGCAAGCCTGGCATTTTTGTCGTCAATGGTTTCTCCGGGCTGGAAAATCCTGATATCACTGTCCCGTAAATATGGCACAGCACAGATGATGGCCTCCGGCCGGTTACCGTGATGAAGAACAATAACCTCATCCTCCAGCGACTCGGACATAGAGCCGACAACATACACATTCAGCGCCCGCAGCAGCTCCTTCGGGGCATTCAGAAACGACGGGGAATCATGATTCCCGCCAATAACCACCACATGGCGGCACCGGGACGCGGCAACACGGCAGAGAAACTGGTAATAGAGCTCCTGAGCCCGATTGCCGGGCGTAGCTGTATCAAACACATCGCCTGCAACCAGAAGGGCATCAACATTTTCCTTTTCAATTGTGCCGCCAAGCCAGTCAAGGAACGAAGCAAACTCATCGTACCGCTTTCTCCCGTAAAGGGAACGGCCCAGATGCCAGTCGGAGGTATGGAGAATTTTCATGGGTATCATTCAGCCTTATAAAAAAAACAGACAGCCCTTTACAACTTCGCTTACAGCACACCCAATATCCACCCTTCCAGCTGCGCTTCAGGATACTGTCCGGGAAGCATCTCGGGTTTAAGGAGCGTGTGGAGGCGTCCGTCACAGTCAACCTGCCGAAGCATTGCAGCCACAGAATAGGCGTCATGCTGATCCCCCGTCCTGTCCTCGCGGGGGAACTCTTTGCTCCACAGCGACGGATACACCTCACAGAGAACCGACTTCCCGCCGCTCACCTCCCACCCGTCAAACGGCCAAAAATGCAGACGATCCCTGCCAAGACGGTTGCGCAGATACAGCAGCCAGGGAAGGCCGGCATGGGTAGACTTCGCCACTGAACCGGGCACATCAAAATGAAAAACGGATTTGGCCCCGGACCGTGCCTCGGTAATACGGCGCCACCGGGATAGACCTGAACGGGCAGCACCATTGCCGCACAAACCGTCGCGGACAAAATCCACATAGTTATTTTTCCCATCCGTCGGCCAATGCTTTTTGAAATCCTCAAGAAACACATGCCAGTCAGGCTCAATGTGGTGTACTTCAAAATAACGCAAGGGAAAAGAAAAACCATGGTCTATACCCACAAGAGTAGTCACGCCATCCTCCAGGCGGTCGCCGAGCCATTCAGCAACCTCCGATCTCGTCCAGTATTTACGGGGGCTTGGCGGAGGCAACACCTCAACGGGCGAATGATCTCTATCCGCCTCGTACACCCGAAGCCCTTTCAGGCTCGCGTCAGGAGTCTGCGCTCCAGAATAGTCTATTCCGATATAGCGTTTGAATAAGGGCATGGGAATGTTTTGAATCGTTTGCGGGCAATTATGGAATTTAACCCGAAAAGGAAAGGGGGAAAAACTCTAACATCGAGCTTTTTTTTAAAATCAAGAGTGCAGCTGCTTCCGCAAGCGCCCTTTCTTTGCACTGCAACTCCTATTCTAACGCCTTCTTCTTGAGCTCCATGAGCTCTCGTTCCCTGATGAACTCATCCATTTAGCTTGGACTTGCTACATTTTGATGGACACCGGAAGAAGTCATACTTTGCTGTCAAAAGGAGGTATGAATTATGGCGCAACAAGCACCACGCCGTCGTCAGTACGACAAGCAGTTTAAAATCGATGCCGTTGAGATGACACTCAAGGGCGACAAAAGCACAAAAGAGATTGCCGATGACCTTGGGGTCAATCCGCATGTTCTCTACCATTGGCGCACGAAGTATCAAAAAGAAAAGGAGTCCGCTTTTCCGGGGACAGGGAACCCAAAGGATTCAGAGGCAGAGCAGATCCGTAAACTCGAGCGCGAACTGAAAGCTGTAATCGAGGAGCGAGAGATCTTAAAAAAAGCATGCGCTGTGTTTGTGCGGGAAATTCACTGATTTACAGTTTCATCAGTGAATACAAGAAAATGTTTGCAGTCAGAACCATGTGCCGAGTGCTCGGCGTCTCTGTCAGTGGATATTATGCGTGGGGTGCGACGCGAAGTCGCGTATTCGAACTGTTCTTTGCAGAACCAGTTGTGTCGTCAACTGCCCCCACCGGCACATGCAGGATGAGTAATCGCCCTGTGTGAAGCTGTCGGAAACGCACCCGCGGGAAACCGTAGGCCAACCCGTGAGGGAGAGCTGAATCTGCCAGTAGCAGGCGGAGAGGGGCAAGGGGGAGGATGGCATGGTTAACGTAGGTGAATCGTCGCAACCATCGTTATAGTAAGCAAGCGAAAGCTCACTGACAACGCTTGAACCAAAAGGTATGCGGGCAGGTATGCTCCCTCCCAAGTGGGGCACACACGGCCAACAACTCCCGCCGGTGGAGAGACGGAACCTAACCCATCCGCATGTTCGATACGCGGAACACGGAAACCCCGCACTTCCGCCCGGCTACGCCGGGCAATCAGACCGTAAGGAAGGATCATGGGAGTGCGGGCACAAGAATGGGGAAGAAGCGAACGCCGTCCTGTAATGGGGCGGATAGGGGTTGCAACATCACCCCACGTGAAAACGGGCTGACGTCCTCATGGTCTCGATTTGCAAGATAACTTGAAGAACCTCCCATGCAGAAGGAAAGCAAATGAACACGGGCAACCCTGTGTGTGCACCTTCCGGCATCGACTGGCAAGGGATCAACTGGTCCCGGATCAAGCGACAGGTCAGGAGGCTTCAGGCACATATTGCAAAGGCAACCAAGGAAGGCCGTCATGGCAAGGTGAAAGCCCTGCAGTGGCTGCTGACCCACTCGCATAGCGGCAAGGCTCTTGCCGTCCAACGGGTGACGACGAACCGGGGGAAACACACCCCGGGAGTCGACAACGACATCTGGAAAACATCAAAAGCAAAGGCCAATGCTGTAGCATCGCTGCAACGGAGGGGCTACAAGCCCCTTCCCCTTCGAAGGACCTACATCCCGAAGAAGAACGGCAAGAAACGACCTCTCGGCATCCCTACCAAGAAAGACAGGGCCATGCAGGCGCTCTACTGGCTTGCATTGGAACCTGTAGCGGAAACCACCGCAGACGGCAACTCATACGGGTTCCGGCCATGGCGGTCAACAGCTGACGCGGCAGAACAGTGTTTCATCTGCCTCGCCAAGCGCGACTCCGCACAATGGGTACTTGAGGCCGATATTGCCGGGTGCTTCGATACCATAAGCCACCAGTGGTTGATTGACAACATCCCCATGGATACGCCAATCCTCCGCAAATGGCTGAAAGCAGGCTTCGTGTTCAACAACGAGCTCTTTCCCACAGTCTCGGGCACGCCGCAAGGTGGTATTATCAGTCCGGGACTGGCAAACATGTGCCTCGACGGTCTCGAGAGAGCGCTTGCGACAGCATTTCCGCAAGCGAAACAACGTGGCCTGAAAATGCACATGGTGCGTTACGCTGATGATATGGTTATCACAGGGAACTCGAGAGAGTTGCTGGAAAATGAGGCCATGCCAGTTTTGGTCGAATTCCTGAAAGAACGAGGGCTCTCCCTCTCAAGGGAAAAGACCAGAATAACGCACATCACGGAAGGGGTTGATTTCCTTGGCTGGAACATGCGCAAATATGGCGGAAAACTGCTCACCAAGCCGTCGAAAGCGAACATCAAGGCCCACCTCGCCAAGGTGCGGGAAATCATCAAGGCAAACAAGACGATCAAGCAAGTGGATCTGATTGGTATCCTCAACCCCGTTCTGCGGGGATGGGCGAACTACCACCGGCATGCGGTCGCCAAAAACGTCTTCGCTCGAAACGACCACGAGGTCTGGTCAATGCTCTGGAAATGGGCGAAACGACGACACCCAAATAAAGGTCTTCGATGGATCATGGTCAAATACTTCCATACCAGAAGAGACAGAAAATGGTTGTTCATCGCCGAAGAGGCGGACCGAAAGGGAGAGCGACAGCTCTTTCTGGAAGCGAGCATGCCGATCCGGCGACACATCAAAATCAGAACGAAGGCCAACCCGCACGATCCAGTGTGGAGGGAGTACTTCAACGCCCGTAAAGAACAGATGAAGAAAGCGACACTGCTCGGTTGCCGGGTGCCTGAAGGCGCCTTACTCGAGGCTTGAGCCCGGTACGGTGAAAATCGTACGCCGGGTTCTGAGGGGACGGTGGCGCAGTAATGCGCCGCTGTTACCCGATCACAGCGAACAGAAAGCGCCAGGGCGCAAGAGAATTTCAGGATCATGACAGCTATCAAGGAAATCCATTACGAGAGTCACGGGACCTATGGGAGCCCCAGGATTACTAGAGATTTGGAGAAGATAAACATCCAGTGCAGCAGGCAACGCGTTGCCCGCTTGATGCGGGTAATGGGTATCAGGGCAAAATGCGCCAGAAAGTTCAAGGTTACGACAGACTCAAACCACAAGGAGCCCATAGCCCCGAATCTCTTGGGGCAGAAAACTTCTCTCCCGATATGCCGTTCGAGGTCTGGACAAGTGATATCACCTACCTGTGGACGGAGTGGTGGGTGGCAGTATTTAACGGTAATCATGGAGCTCTTCAATCGGGAGATCATCGGCTATTCCCTCAGCAGGAGTCTCTTGACCGAACCAACAGTCAACGCCGCTCTGGATATGGCGGTACGGCATCGGCAGCCACCAAAGGGAGTCATTATGCATTCAGACCGAGGGGTGCAGTATGCCAGCAAATCATTCAGGGCAAAGCTATCAAAATACGATATGATTCAAAGCATGAGCGGGAAAGGAAACTGCTACGACAACGCTGTCACGGAATCATTCTTCAAGACCATGAAATCCGATTGGATTTATGGCAAGAGATTTCGGAATAAGGCAGACTTGCAGCGTAGCCTCTTTGAGTATATCCAGATCTTTTATAACCGAAAGCGAAGTCACTCTTTCTTGGGATATGTTTCCCCGGCAGAGTATCTACGCAACTATTATCAACCGAAGAGTTTGGCTTCTTAAAGTGTCCATTTTTTTATTGCAACTTCAGCTCATCATTGATACCGGTGGCTTCAACAACCAACTGGTACCTCTCTTTGGGTGTCAGAGAACGGGGGCAGTCTTGTGTTCGATCAGACAAGATACCCGATTCACTTCGTTTGATCCAATTCCTGATCGCTTGCCGATTGATGCCAGTTTCCCGGCTGACCTCAGCAATACTTCTGCCTTCAGGCAGCAGCACTTGTTTTATAAGTATCGCGCAGCTGAACGACCGATTCTATTTGATCAAATTGAAATTCTACATTGCAGAAAGGTCTTTCTACACCGGCGGCCTTTGTAATGATTTTACCAGAATAAGGTCTAATTTTAATTGTTTCACCAACAAATGCCTCATTATAACTATATTACCAAAACAATAACAGTTTTATGAGAAGACCGCATGGATACAAATGTTTTGGAATCTCGCCCGGCAGGCTACGCATATCTGCTTGATATGATGGGGCTGACAGGCATGCCCCATTGGCATACCTCGTTTGTATCCTCATCAGGAACTCACAGATCGAAGGTTCGGGATGGAACAATAGAAGACATCTACCCTATAAGGTACTGGCCCGGGGAAAAGGTCGGCGATCATCTTGAATTCGTACTGAAATATGACGGGGTCAATTTGGGCTTACTGGCTCGAATCTTTGAAAAGGTTTCTCAGGATGAGCTCACTGATTTCATCAAATCCAAACCTACCGGAAAGTATGCCCGAAGGATCTGGTTCTTCTATGAGTTTTTGACCGGGAAGCAACTGCCTGTCGATGACCTAACCTCCGGCAACTATGTAGATGCACTGGAAGCCAATTATTATTACACCGTTCAGAACGGAGAGAAATCTTCGCGTCACCGCATTGTAAACAACCTTCTCGGTCCCAAATCGTTTTGCCCTGTCGTAAGAAGGACCGAAAAGCTTGCCAAGCTGGATTCAGCCGACCTGCGAAAAAGGTGTGAGGATATTCTCACCGCATATCCACCGGAACTGCTTCGCCGGGCACTGAGCTACCTCTACAAGAAGGAAACGAAGTCATCTTTTGAAATTGAGCACATAAAACCCAACGCTTCCCGAACTGAAAAATTCATCACATCACTGGAGCTTGCCGAAAAGGAAGATTTCTGTGCAAAGGAAAGGCTGATAGAGCTTCAAAACCGCATCGTCGATCCGCGTTTCAAAGACAGTGATTATCGGGTGAGCCAGAATTATGTCGGCCAGTCGCTTGCCTATCAAAAGGAGATCATACATTTCATTTGTCCAAAACCTGATGATCTGCAAAGCCTCATGGAGGGCTTGATTGACTCCCATAAGCGGATGAAAGCGGGAAAAGTATCCCCGGTCATTCATGCGGCAACCATCGCCTATGGATTTGTATTCCTGCATCCGTTTGAGGATGCGAACGGACGAATTCATCGATTTCTGATACATAACATTCTGTCGCTGCAGGAGCTGGTACCACGCAGACTCATGTTTCCGGTTTCAGCTGTCATGTTCAAAAATCCGGCGGACTATGATGCATCGCTGGAAGCTTTCTCCAGACCCTTGTTGCAACTCATCGATTATCGGCTGGATGAAATGGGGTACATGACCGTCGAGAACGATACGGCATGCTGGTATCAGTATATGGATATGACCGCTCAGTCAGAAGCCTTGTACAAGTTTGTAACCAAAACGATCGAAGAAGAACTCGTCGAAGAGCTCAGCTTTATGGCCAACTACGACAAGATCAAGAAGGCGATACAGAATATCATTGATATGCCTGACCGCCTGATCGACTTGTTCATACAGTTATGTCTGCAGAACAACGGCAGCCTTTCTGCAAGGAAGAGATCCGTTCACTTTGACTTCCTGACCGATGTAGAATTGTCGGCTATGGAACAGGCAGTGAAAGACGGCTATAACCGACCCGATCAATCAACCGCCTGTATGGTATAGATCTTGGTTCCATATCGTTTCTGGCTGATGACCACATCGAATCCAGCCTCGCGGATGGTTTCAAGTGGGGAGACTGAAAATCGATTTTGCCGGTGACACCCTTAGTTACTATGATCAGGTAACCACTGAATGGGTTGCTTGCCCGGTGCTACTCTGCACGCTACCCAGCAGTGCGCTGTTTTATGGTGAGCCACTGGCATCAAGCCGACAGGAGCATCTGGTTCCTGGACTCAATAACGCTATGAGATACATTGGCGGTGTTCCAAAAAACATCCTCAGTGACAACATGGCTCAAGTGGTCATCAAAGCTTCGCGGTATGAACCGGTGTTTACCGACTTGATCGAGCAGTGGGCCCAGCATCACCATACCAACATGCAGGCGACACGGGTTTACAAACCCAAGGACAAAGCAGCAGTCGAACATAGCGTTCATATCGCATACCAGCAGATCTATGCCCGTATGCGTAACGAGGAACATCACTCACTCAAATCCCTGAAGCTGCGCTTCAGGGAGCTCCTCGATAAGATCAATGCACGGGTCATGACTGTCGGCAAATGGCATGATGTGATCGCCGAACCAACCATAGCAGACAGTATCCTTGATCGACTAGTCAGCAAGGCTCATAGAATCGAACTGAAAGGCGCTTCATTACGCCGCCAGAAATCGGAATAAAATATGTAATTTACTCACAGCAAATCCGCCCATGGAAGGTGGTACAGTTTCGAGCAGAATGGGTGGTACACTTTCCCCAGAATATTCAACGGGTTGTCTTTTTTCAAATGGTGGAGCAAACAGCTCTCGACCGCAACTCAGTCTCCGCCCCCAAACTACCCCGTAACACATTGAAAAACAAGGGTTCACACAGGAAGTCAAGTCATACGGTAAGTTCCCGAAGGGGAAGCAACTTTTCTCTCCCGATTTCCAAGCTCCGGACGAGGATGCTGGGTTTGCAAGGCGAGCGAATACCAAGAACATTCTCCCAATGAATATGATTCGACTCCGAAAACCGGAATAGAACTGGCCTACCTACCCGGCAATTCGGTGCCGCAAGTCATGATTTCAATATAGCCCGCATAGCTGAACAGGCGATTGCGTTTCCGGGCTGTCAGCTCCTTGACGATACCAAGCTGCTGCAGGTGGCTGAGCGCCTTGTTGACCGTGGCCGGGGTGATGCCGGTCTTCTCCACCAGCGAGCCCGAGGTGGCGATAGGATGCTCCATCAACGCCCGATGGACCTGCAGGGTGGATGCCGCCGCTCGGCCGAGGCCGCTGATCTTGTCGCGGTCCTGGCTCGACAGTTCGAGAAGTTGCTGCGTCGTTTCCACCGCCTGGGTGGCAGTGACGATCACTGCCTCGGCAAAGAAATCGAGCCAGGCTTCCCAGTCGCCATTCAGACGGACATTATTGAGCAACTCGTAGTAGTGCTGGCGATGAGTCTTGAAATAGAGGCTGAGGTAGAGCATCGGCTCCCGCAGCACCTTCTTCTCGGACAGGAGCAACGCAATCAGAAGACGACCGAGACGACCGTTACCGTCAAGAAACGGATGAATCGTCTCGAACTGCACATGAGCCAGCGCCGCCTTGAGCAACACCGAAGTCGACTCCGGCTGGTCGTGAAGGAAGAGTTCCAGCTTGCTCATGCACTCCAGCACCTCTTCGGGCGGAGGTGGAACGAAAGCCGCATTACCGGGACGGGTGCCGCCAATCCAATTCTGGCTGCGCCGGAACTCACCCGGAGTCTGATTGCTACCCCGGCCTCTGCTCAAGAGAACGCCGTATATCTCGCGGAAGAGCCGCAGCGACAGCGGTAGCCCATCCTCCAGCAGACGCAGACCATGGTCAAGAGCCGCAACATAGTTGCTGACCTCCCGCACATCATCCAGCGGCACACCGGGCTCTTGATTCAGCTCAAACAGCAACAGGTCAGACAGGGACGACTGGGTCCCCTCTATCATGGAGGAGAGCACCGCTTCCTTACGGAGATACATATAGAGGAACGGCGAAGCGTCCGGCAACATCGTTGAGACACTGTCCAACCGACCAAGCGCCAGTAGCGCCTGATCAAACTTTCTGCGCAGCTCCGGTGTCCATTCGATGGGCGGACACGGCGGCAACGGCGCGGGCACGAAGGCCCGCGCCATCTCCCCAACCGTTGAAATGGTTATGTATCTGCCCTGGAGTTCTCGCTTCATCCTGCCTGCATCGATCCTAAAATATAATTCGTCTTTATTTTACCTTTAATTCATATCCTAAAATAGAGAGCTGGGAAGGAAAAATCAAGTGGATTTCCTGAACGGCCGTTGCCATTTCAAATAGCTTGTACAAGAGTGTTATTCGAAAGCAGCCATGTCGCAAGTTTTGTCACAGCCCTGCATTGAAAATGCCGGATAAACTATTCAGTCTCCCTATGTTCAATCTGTTTGAGCAATAAGTCAAAGTCACTCTCAAAGAGCCGATCCTGAACAATGCGATATTTTTCAAATTCGCTTTCAGCATGAGCCTTTGCCAGCTCTGCGGTCACCTTCCCGGCGTCTTGCAGGATTTCCCTGTCGGTGGCTTCGATGAATTTGTTCAAGCGTGTTTCCCAATCCTGCATGGTTATCGGAATTTTTCGCAGTGCCATGTCCTCGGCCACATCCAGGTAGGCATTCACCAATCGGGTCAGTTGAGCCATTTCATTTTCGGCCAGATAATTCTTGGCCACACTGACATCAAATTTCTGGATTTTTCCTTTCGGAGCATCCTTCCAGGTCGTCAGCCCCATGTGTTGTTTCTGATAGTCCGCCCGATCAACAATTACTTCCGCAGCGGTCTGACCGTGGATGGCCCAGTGCAGCTTATTCTGAACCGTAGCAAAGAACCGTTTGGTGGCTTGAGCTGCCACATCATAATCAATGGATGTCGCGTAAATATCAGTGATCTTCTGGTAAAACTTACGCTCAGAGAGACGGATCTCCCGGATGCGCTCCAGTTGCTCTTCAAAGTATTGTTCCGTCAGGATGGAACCACCGCTTTTGATGCGCTCATCATCCATCACGTACGCCTTGATGGTGTACTCTTTAATAACAGTGGTCGCCCATTTGCGAAACTGCACAGCACGTTCCGAGTTGACCTTATAACCGACCGCAATAACGGCCGAGAGATTATAGTGCAAGGTGTTGTAGTTTTTCCCATCAGCGGCAGTTATCCGGAATTTCCGGATAACTGAATCTTCCTGCAATTCGCTGTCGGAAAAGATTTTTTTCAGGTGTTCATTCACCGTGCGCACATTCACATCGTAGAGCACGCCCATCATCTTTTGGGATAGCCAGATGTTTTCATCCGCGTAAACTGCCTCAACACCGCCTTGGCCGCTTGCAGCAACGAAGGTCAGATATTCAACCACCGAAGAGCGAACAATCGATGTCTCTTTTTTTCCGGACTTCTGAAGTTGTTTGTTTTTGTCTTTTTTCATGATTAGCGACCCTCATACTTTGACCAGAAGCTTCGTTTTCGACCATATGCTTCAATGATCTGTTCTTTGAATGCTGCGTGATGATTAAATTCTTTCCAGTCGGAAACGGTTCTGGCAAGTTTCCAGTTTCTTTAAAAAGCGGATGCCATGGGGATACGCCTTGGTGTATCCTCGCTTCAGAATTGAGACCAGCAGACTGGCAGCGAGATGCCGGTTTTCCGTTTCCATTGTTTCAGCCCGAGAAAGCAGTTAATCTGAAAGGATATCTGTAACCGGACGCGTGTCGGACCCTGTCCGAAGAAAACAGAGAATGAATGTGGGGAGAAAGGAGAGAGTCGGGTGGCTGGAGAGAGGTTTCGGGAAAATGTCAAAAAAGCCGAAACCCTTTAAATTATAAGGGAAAAAGACAACCCGTCTACCCAGAGGATTACTCTTGAGAGACGGGTTGTCTTTTTTCAAATGGTGGAGATGCCGGGAGTCGAACCCGGGTCCAGAACAATGATTGATACAATCACCACACTCATCTCCGGTGCTCGGAGTTTCGTGAAGCGGAGCTGCACCGGTAAAGGCCGCATCACTAGCTCGAATGAATACCCGCCTGCCCCTTCGGGCGAAAACAGTCGGGGCTTACTTGCGCGAACCGAAGCTCAAGCGCTACTTATGCCATCCAGCGGTTTCAGAGTAAGCGCCTCTGCCACTGGACGATGGCTGATTAATTAACTTGTGCTAATCAGGCAGCCATTGCATACGAATAATCGTCTGCATCTATTGTTTGCATAGACTTCTTTAACGAGTCCATCCATGCTGAAACTCGGAGTGCAATCATATCTCACACCTGCCCTGTCGAAAGCCTGTCATCCCCAGTAAAATCAAAGAACCTTTCTTGCCTCAATGCAATTGTATATATACTTTTCAACAGTAAAGAACAACAACATTCACCAATCAACCGTTCCCTATGCTGAAAAACCTCAGTACCAAAAAAGTTCTCATATGGGGAGTCATTTCCTGGCTGGCGCTCGTTGTTCTCCTGACGCTATTTGGCGGATGAAAGGCGCCTCAGTTGAGGCCAGGCAGTTCGGGCGAGTTGGCGATGAGCTGGTACTCCCCTCCTTTTGAACGGACAGTGCGGCTCCACATCCACTCATATGCATCACTGAACACAAGGTCGCGCGAGGCATCGGTGGTGTACCATGAACCAACTTCAAACTCTTCCTCAAGCTGGCCGGCGCTCCAGCCAGAATATCCAAGGAAAAAGCGCACTTCAGAGGGTGGCAGAACGCCGGTGTTGAGCAGATAGCTCAGCTCTTCCTGCTCCCCGCCCCAGAAAAGTCCGGGCAGAATCTCTTCAGCACCCTCAACAAGATCGCCCCGGGCGTGCATGAAGTATACCCTGTCAGCCTGAACGGGACCACCCATGAGCAATGGTTCTTCAACATCACCAAATCCAGCAATGGCTTCACGAACCTTGAACTCCATGGGTCTGTTGAGAATAAATGCAACCGAACCCTCACTGCTGTGTTCACACACCAGGAGAACAGTCCGCTTGAAGGTCCCCTCCATGAGGTTCGCCGAAGCTATCAGCAGCTTGCCGGGCGCAAGCCTTTCGAATTCATTGACCATGCTCTTTCGTCATTTGTTTTCCTGCAGCCATGCGAGCACCTCTTCAGCATGCACGGCGGGTTTCACTTTCGGCCACGCTTTTATGACAATACCTTTCTCATCTATCAGGTATGAGACACGGCTTGTTCCCATATACTCCTTACCCATGAATTTTTTAGGGCCCCAAACCCCGTAGGCCTCAACAATCTCCTTATCGGTGTCCGCCACAAGCCTGAAAGGCAGACTGTACTTGTCGGCAAACTTCCTGTGCTTCGCTTCAGGGTCTGTACTGACACCGAGCACAGTAACCCCTACTTTGTTGAAGTTAGGTAAATTGTCGCGAAAAGCACAAGCTTCCGCCGTACAGCCGGGAGTATCGTCTTTCGGATAAAAATAAATGAGTACCTTGCTTCCGCGGTACTCTGCAAGTGATACGCTGGTGCCGTCCTGATCAGTTCCGGTAAATTGGGGAGCAATTTCACCCTCTTGAAGCAATGCCATAGCTGTGATGAATTAAGTGGAAAAAAACAATAATCAATCTCTACCTTACAATACTACGACAGCACTGTAAAAAGTTTCGCTGTCCATTAACGAACCCTGACTGATGAAGCCTTTTGTATTCTGCCCGATATGCGGCAAAAAGTTGGAACCCGCTGTTCTTGAAGAACGGGACAGGATGCTGTGCCCTGAATGTGGATGGGTGCACTACAGAAACCCGCTTCCGGTTGCCATTGCGTTCACAAGAAACATGAAGGGCGAAGTTCTGCTGATACGGCGTGCCCATGAACCGGCATTCAACCACTGGGCGCTTCCGGGAGGTTTTATAGAATCAAGTGAGCAAGCTCATGAGGGTTGCCTGCGCGAACTCTGGGAAGAGACCGCGATTGAAGGCAGCATTGAGAGCCTCGTCGGCGTTTATCACCGCGAAAGCACCATGTATGGCTCGCTGATTGCCATAGCCTACAGGGTGCTGGCCAGCCATGAAAACATCTGCATCAACCATGAGGTCTTTGAAGCGGGATTCTACCGGGCAGACAGACTACCTGAAGTCACCATCCCCCTGCACCGGCAGATTATAGAAGAGAGCCTCGCGAACGGCTGAAACCAGCTATTCAAGCGGCATTGCCGAACCAGGAAGGGCGGAACGGTTGCCGAGTGTTTCGGCTAGATACCGGCCGGCATGGCTAATGTCAAACCCGCCAGGGCTCTGGAACACGCGCAGATCAAACCAGGGAAGAACGGAGAGCACATGGTCCATGATATCTGCCTGAACCTGCTCATACTTTGCCCACTCGGTATCGCGGCTGAAGAGATAGATTTCCAGCGGAATCCCTTCAGCTGTAGGCTGCAGATGGCGGATAATGAGAGTCATTGATGGATTGACTTTCGGATGACTGCCAAGATAGGCAACCAGATAGGCCCGGAATGTTCCGAAATTAGTGAGGCGCCGTGCATTGACGGGAGAGTCTTCACCTACGCCCATCTTTGCATTCCACTCCGCCAGGTCCTGCTCCTTCTGCTCCAAATATTCCTTCAGCAGATGAACCTCCTTCAGCTCACGCAGCATCGTTGGGTCACAAAACCGGACACTGGTCATATCGATGTTCACGGACCGTTTCATGCGCCGTCCACCGGCTTCGCTCATCCCTCTCCAGTTTTTGAACCCTTCAGAAATCAGCGCATAGGCGGGAATGGTGCTGATGGTCTTGTCCCAGTTCTGGACAGATACCGTTACCAGTGAAATATCAATAACATCGCCATCAGCCCCGTATTTGGGCATTTCAATCCAGTCGCCAATCCTTACAAGATTGTTTGCCGAAAGCTGTATACCGGCAACAAAGCCAAGAATGGCGTCTTTGAACACCAGAAGAAGCACTGCGGTAAAGGCACCAAGTCCGCTGAGAAAAACTATGGGCGAAGTACCGAGCAGTTTTGAAATCACCACAATAAGGCCGATGCCTATAGCAAGCGACTTGATGACCTGAATGAAGCTTTTTACAGGAAGACGGGAAAACGACGGGTGAGCCGATGAGTATTCAAGAAGGGCGTCAAGTGCTGAAAACGATACAAGAATAAACCCTGCTGTCAACCAGAGCACCGATACATCTTTGACAATAGGGATCAGACCGGGGAAGAACTGAAGGACAGGATCGGAAAGCAGGTGGAGCAGAACGGGGGGAACCAGGCGGGCAAGGCCTGAAAAAACATTATGCTGAACCAGTATGTCATCCAGGCTGGTTGCAGTCTTTGCGGCAAAACGGCTGATAAAACCCAGAAGCACCCTTTTGGTGCCAACCTCAACAGCAGCAATCACAACAAGAGCCAGAAGTGCGGCAAAAATGGTGGCCAGAAGGGAGGCGTTGGGTGAAGAAAAACCGGAGGAGAGGAAAAAGTCTAACAGTGTTTTCATAATACTCTATGTTATGGTGTCCGGAGAATGTACATCCGCTACCGGAAGTGTGAGGGTGAATATCGTTCCCCGATTCAGGCGCGACCGCACCCTGATGTCGCCTTTGTGGGCAAGAACTATATGCTTTACAATTGAAAGGCCCAAACCGGTTCCGCCCAGCTGTCGGGAACGGGCCTTGTCTACCCGGTAAAATCGTTCAAAGATACGATCAAGATCTTTCTGAGCAATACCGATTCCGTTGTCTTCTACCTCCAGCATCACGGAACCCTCCTGCCTGAGAGCACTCAGGCGTATCCGGCCATGGTGTTCGTCAACATATTTCACGGCATTGTCGAGCAGATTGCGAACAACAATTTCAAGATATGACGCGTCGCCCCTGACCAAAGGAAAACTGGAGGGAATGCTGACATCCAGTTTCACATCTTTTTTGACGAGCTGGGGGGCAAGCGTACTCATGGCTTTCTCCACTATCCCCTTCAGGGAGACAGGTCCAAACGAATATTCAATACGACCCGATTCAATTTTTGAAAGATCAAGCACATCATTGACAAGGGCGGTAAGCTGCTCGCTTTCCTGATGAATGATACGAAGAAACGCCTCAGCATGCTCCGGGTCATGCATGGCTCCATCAAGCAGGGTTTCCGTGTAACCCCTAATGCTGGTTAGCGGTGTGCGAAGTTCATGGGAAACACTTGAAACAAAGTCCCTGCGAATTCTTTCAAGATTGCGCAGCCGGGTTATGTCATTAAGAACGAACACCGTGCCGTCAAAAAAGCCCTCTCTCATAACATGCATGGCGCTGACTTGAAGAATCCGCTTGCCTTTGAGGGTTGTGACCGTCAGTTCCTCTTTAACAATAGCCTTCTTCATGCCGTGTACTCTATCGAGAAGGGCGCGGAGCCCTTCATCGCTGACAAGAGCCGTTGAACGAGACTGGAACATTGCTCCATCAAGGCGGAAGAGTCTTGAGGCAGCGGGATTCACAAGGATGATGTCGCCGACCGAATCAGTTACCAGAATAGCTTCACGGATACCCGAAAAAACAGCCCGATACCACTCTTCACTCCGTCTGTTTTTCTTGATCTCTTCAGACATGAAATTGCATGCTCTTGCAAGCATTCCTATTTCATCACGGCGGTGAGTTGGAATTGAACCCGAAAAGTCCCCATGAATCCGTTTCAGCGCGGTATCAGCAATTCGTTTGAGAGGACGCGAAATCAGATATGCACTTACTACACCTACGCCGAGAGAGAAAAGAAGAGCGAAAAACAGTCCCTGCTCTATACCCTTGCGCACCCCGGCTTCAAAAACGGAGATATCATAGAGGGGCTTGGCGAAACGAAGAACGGCGAAGGGCTGTGGTGAACCTAAGGGAACCGCCATATAGAGCATCTGCTCTTTCACGGTCTGGCTGTACCGGGAGTTTTCGCCGAAACTGTCTGAAAGAGCCGCCTTCACTTCAGGTCGACTGCCATGGTTCTCAAGAGATGTGAGCCGATCGGCCTCAACATAACTGTCGCCTATAACCCGGCCATCAGGAGCAACAACCGTCACCCTAAGTTCCAAAATGCCGCCGATTCTGTTGGCCCATCCGTCGGGATCCTGCAGAAACGCCTTGCTCCCCGTGGAAGTTTCCAGCAGTTCCTTATTGAGCATTAGCTCACGGCGGAGTTCATGGGTAATGCTCTTCATGAGCAGCGTCTGCAGCTGGTGGCCCAGCGTCAGGTAACTGACAAGCACCGTCAGGAAAACAATCAGACCGAAAACAGCACCAAGCCGAAAGGAAACCCTAGACTGCATGAACATCGTCCCCGTCTTCTTCAAACTTGTAGCCAAGCCCCCGAATGGTCTTTATCAGCCGACCGGTTTCGCCGAGTTTTTCCCTGAGTCTGGTGATATGGGTATCAATGGTTCGTGTATTGATGCTGCGGTCTACATCCCATACATCGCTCAAAAGCATTTCGCGCGACTGTGCCTGCCCTTTTCTTTTGAGAAGCGCAACAAGAAGCTTGAACTCCATAAGGGTCAACACCAGTTCCTGTCCGTCAAGCGTCACGCAGTGACGGGAAATATCAACATCGAGACCGCCAGCCTTGAGGGCCTCACGGAACACACCACCCTGACGCCGGTCACGCTTGAGTACCGCCCGGATTCTGAGCGTCAGTTCACGCGGACTGAAGGGCTTGACCACATAGTCGTCTATACCAAGCTCAAACCCGAGAATCTTGTCAATCTCTTCGCCCTTGGCAGTGAGCATGATGATGGGAATATCCTTGTATACCTGATGCTGGCGAATCTTCCGACAGACTTCGAATCCGTCGATGCCGGGAAGCATCACATCAAGCAGAACAAGATCAAAACTGCGTCGTGACAGCTGGTCGAAAGCATCTTCCCCATTTTCTGAAAAAAGGCATTTATAACCGGCTTTTTCCAGATTGTACCCTACCAGCTTTGCAAGGTTACGGTCATCTTCAACAACAAGAAGCAATGAATCTGACATATGCGCTGGGGGGGATATTTTATTAAGGTTTTATCCTAAAAAGTAATGTAACGCAATATCTCAGGGAATCCTCTGAAGGGGGTAATTCGGCACAGAACTGTCACAAACGGACGGGTTCATCACAACCAGAGCCTCATCCGGCTTTCCAGCAGGCAGCCTCATGGCCCGCCTCATAGAAAACAAGCTCCGGCTCCATACTGCGGCACCGCGAGTCGGCAAGCGGGCAGCGATCGCTGAAGCGGCACCCCACCGGTACCCTCACCGCACTCGGCACACTGCCTTCAATAACATGGAGCCGCTCCTTCTGGGCACCCATACGGGGGATGGACTCTAGCAGGCCTCGGGTATAGGGGTGAAGCGGGTTGCTGAAAATCTGGCGGACCGCTCCTTTTTCAACAACTCTTGAGGCATACATCACAAGCACCTCTTCACACAGTTCAGCCACAACGCCGAAATCATGGGTAATCAGAAGTACGCTCATACCTGTATCGGCTTGGAGAGTACCGATCAAATCCAGAATCTGTGCCTGAACGGTCACATCAAGCGCTGTAGTTGGTTCATCGGCAATCAACAGGGCAGGGTTGCAGGAAAGGGCCATGGCAATCATAACCCTCTGGCGCATACCGCCTGACAGTTCATGCGGCCACGCTGAAAAACGCTGGCCGGGGTCGGCAATACCGACAAGGTGAAGCAGTTCCACAGAGCGCTCTTTGGCCTCAGCCGCACCCATCTTAGGGTGATGAACCTGAATCTGCTCCATAATCTGGCTGCCGCAGGTAAAGACCGGGTTCAGCGAGCTCATAGGCTCCTGAAAAATCATTGCGATTTCATTGCCCCGCAACCGCCGCATCTCTTCATCTTCAAGCGCGAGCAGATCCCGTCCCTTCCAGAAAATCTCACCCCCGGCAAAATATCCCGGCGGCATCGGAAGAAGACGCATAATGCTGAGGGCGGTCACCGATTTACCGCTCCCCGACTCCCCAACCACACCGAGCGTCCGGTTCCGAGCAAGCGAAAAGCTCACGCCGTCAACAGCCCTAGCAATGCCACCATCGGTAGCGAAGTAGGTTTTGAGATTTTTCAGTTCAAGAATTTTTTCCATATATAAGAGCTCATTCCCCCCGGTGCAGGTTTTGCGCCACACTACCGGCCGTCCCTGATTGGCTGCGATGCATGCATAAAATATGGTTTACAGCCCTCTTATGAAAACATTATCAGAACCAGACATCCACAGCGCTCCTCTCAAAAGAAAGAATGCAGGATTTCTGGTTGAAACCCTCCGTCAGTCAGAACCTTTCCGAGAGCTTCTTTCAGCTCTAAAGCAACCTCCCTCCAACAAAAGAGAAGCAATAGACATTGCTGGCATCCACGGCTCGCTCGCCCCGCTTCTTTCTGCCGCCATACATGCAGCCACCGATGAACCCGTTGTGATACTGGCGGCACAGAGCAGCTTTGAGCTCTATCTTCACGACCTCTCTTCCCTTGTGTCGGGCAACGCGGCCTTCAATACTTCCGATGAACTTCCAGCAGCCATAGAAGCCCTTCGAAAAAAGAGTCTGCCGGTCATCCTTTCGCTGCAGAGCGATCTGCTGGCTCCACTTTGCAGCCCCCGGGAATCTGAAAGCCGTATGTTCCCCATTGCAGTGGACATGGAGTGCGGATACGAAAGCGTCAGAAAATTCCTTACCAAAAACAGTTTCGAGCAACGGGAATTTGTTGAAAATGAAGGGGAGTTTTCCCTGCGCGGCGCAATTATGGATATTTTTTCCTTTGGGGCGTCCGAGCCGCTGAGGGTTGAATTTTTTGGCGACAGCGTCACCTCTCTTCGCCAGTTCGACATCAACAGCCAGCTCTCAGGTAAAACCCTGCCTTCAGCAACCATCACAGCCTCCTTCACCCTCAACGGACCCGATGAGGCTGAAAAAGCAACAATTCTTGACTATCTACCCCCCTCAGCCATCATTCTGATTGACGACCATACGGAATTTCTCGCCATGGAAAACCATGGTGAAATTGCCAATGCACTCAGCCGATTTACTATTGTTCGCAGGATCGCCGCATCGCCTATCGCAATTGATTTTCACGCAACCGCCCAGCAGAAAATCAACGCGAATTTCCGTCTCTTCGCCACGCTTCTGCACCAGAAATCGGCAACTGCGGGCACTCCGGTCTTTGCCGCTTCCTCACAGCGAGAAATAAGAGAGCTGAATGATTTTCTGGCTGAAGAGATGGCTGAAACCGGCAAAGGCAGCGCAGCCGAAGCAATATGGGTTCCTCTCAACCTCCACAGCGGCTTCAGCTTCGGCCCGATTGACCTCTATACCGAATCCGACATCTTCGGAAAACTCCACTCCCACAGAAGTAGCCGGAAGCGCAAAATCAAAGGAATCTCCCTGGGAGACCTGCAGAAACTCAAAGTCGGTGATTTCGTGGTGCATGAAGACTACGGCATAGGCCGCTTCAAGGCTCTTGAAACCATAACTGCCGGAAACTCTGAACAAGAGTGCGTTCTGGTGGAATATGAGGGCGGAGACCAGCTTTTTGTCAATGTGCAGAACATCAACCTCCTCTCAAAGTACGCTGCATCGGAAAGCTCAACGCCGGTGCTCTCCAAGCTCGGCAGCTCGAAATGGGCGGCCCGTAAAGAGAAGGTTCGGAGCAAACTGCGTGATATAGCCATCAACCTCATAAAGCTTTACGCTCAAAGAAAAATGCAGCCGGGATTTGCTTTCGGGCCTGACTCCATATTTATGCGTGAATTTGAAGCATCTTTCATTTTTGATGAGACCCCCGACCAGCACAAGGCAATTGAAGAGTTGAAAAAAGACATGCAGGCGCCCCACCCGATGGACCGCCTCATCTGCGGTGATGCCGGATTCGGGAAAACAGAAATTGCCATGCGGGCGGCGTTCAAGGCGGTAGAATCGAAAAAACAGGTAGCGATTCTCACCCCCACAACCATTCTTGCCCACCAGCATGCCGAAACCTTTGCCCGGCGGTTTGAAAACTTTCCCATCACCATAGCAGTGCTGAGCCGCTTTGTTCCAAGAGTGGAACAGAAAGAAACCCTTAAAAAAATTGCAGCCGGAACGGTGGATATTGTCATCGGAACCCATAGGCTTGTGTCAAAAGATGTGCAGTTCAATGACCTTGGCCTCCTTGTCATTGACGAAGAACAGCACTTCGGAGTTGAGGTAAAGGAAAAACTGCGCGAACAGTTCCCTGGCGTCGACACCCTCACCATGTCGGCCACGCCAATCCCAAGAACCCTCCAGTTCTCAATGCTCGGCGCCCGCGATCTCTCCATTGTCTCCACCCCTCCGAAAAACCGTCAGCCGGTCGAAACCCTCATCACCAACTACGACACTGAGCTTATTGAAACCGCAATCCGCCGGGAAATAAACCGCGACGGACAGGTTTTTTTCCTTCACAACCGGGTTGCAGAGCTTGAAGAAATGCAGCGCACGCTCAGAGAGCTCGTCCCTTCGGCCCGAATCGTCTATGCCCATGGGCAGATGCCCTCCCGCGAGCTCGAAAAAATAATGCTGGATGTGATGCAGAAAGAGGTTGATGTGCTGATTTCAACCACCATCATAGGATCAGGGCTCGACATATCAAACGCCAACACCATAATCATCAACCGCGCCGACATGTTCGGCCTGTCGGACCTGTACCAGCTTCGGGGACGGGTGGGGAGAAGCGAAAGGAAGGCATACTGCTACCTCATCACCCCACCCCTCCACACCCTGAAACGGGAGGCCGTCCAGCGCCTTGCAGTCATAGAAAGCTTCACCGAACTCGGTTCAGGCTTCAGCATCGCCCTTCGCGACCTTGACATTCGCGGCGCAGGAAACCTCCTTGGAGCAGAACAGTCCGGATACATCCACGAACTAGGCTTCGACCTCTACCAGAAAATGCTTGAAGAAACTGTGGCCGGCCTGAAATCAACCGAGTTCAGCCACCTGTTTTCCGGCAACGCCAAACCCCCTGCCCCAACCGGCTCCTGCGACCTTGTCTTCTTCTGTGATGCCCTCATACCCGAACACTTCATTACGGCAACCCATGAGCGGTTCGGCTTCTATGAAAAAATATCAAAAGCACGCAAACCCGAAAGCCTCGACACCCTGCAGAAAGAGCTGAGGGACCGGTTCGGGCCACTGCCCGAAGAGGTGGACCACCTGCTGCTGCTCGCAAAATTGAAAATATCCGCTTCGCAGCTCGGCATTGAAAAAATAGACCTGCAACCCAAAACAATCATGCTCATCCTGCCGGGCGAAGAGAGTGGAGAACCAACGAACCGTGCATTCCTGCAACACCTGTTCACCGCCGTACAGCAGCCTGAAATGCAACCCTACAACCCCGGCTTCAGCTTTGAGAAAAAAATGAAGCTTGTTCTTCACCACCCCAAAACTGAGTCCGCTGCCACCCCATCAGCACTCATTGGGCACTACACCGAGCTTCTTCATCAACTTGAAGAGTCTTCAAAGGAAGAGAACGCTGAAGTTCTGTGATTTTGTGTTCATGCGCCTCTGTCCCGCAACTATTTAGCCGCCCTCAGCGGTTACACGGATAAGAGAAGCATAACTACATGAACACAAAACCATAAAACGATGAAGATCACCATAAATTCCATAGAATACAGCGCCAACCCAGGCGACAGACTTCTTGATATTGCACAGAAGAACCACGCACATATAGGATACTTCTGCGGCGGAAACGCACTCTGCCAGACCTGTTATGCCAGAATTACCGAAGGAGGCGAACTCCTCTCCCCCATCAATGAAACAGAGCTGGAGATTCTTTCAACAAATCTCGTTAAAGCAGGAACCCGAATGGCGTGTCAGGCCACAATTGAAAAACCCGGCACAATAACAATGGTTTCAGCAATTGAAGAGGTTAAACAGATGACCCAAACAGCGCCGATGCAGCTTCCACTCTATATGGGAATCATGGGATGGGAGGCGGCAATCATGCTTCCCCGGACAATAGCCATGCAAATAGGCCGCATACAGGAAGGGGAACTGAATCTTGAAGAGCTCGGCAGAGATATGACAGACGCTCTCGTGGCCGCCGTTGCATCAGTATTCCAGCTGCTGTTTCCCAAGCTATCGGAAAGCAAGAAAGAAGCAGATAGCGGAGGTCACCAGTAAGATGCAGACTATGCAATTTTATCTATATTAATAAGAGCAGTGGTACGAAAGCAACGACAGTAAACGGTACGACATTTACTCACAGACATCCGGAGACAACCATGATCATATACATCAACGGCAGGCCCTGCGAAGCACAGAAAGGTGACATACTCCTTGAGGTTGCGCGCCGCAACAAATGCCACATCGGCTACATCTGCGGAGGAAACGGCATCTGCCAGAGCTGTTTTGTGACAGTAACAGAAGGAATGGAGCATCTTTCCCAACCGGGAAGCGATGAAAAAGCATTCATTTCCGACAGGCTGTTTGAAGCGGGCGGGCGGCTTGCCTGCCGTACCCGAATCACGGGAGAAGGCACCGTCAGAATGCTTTCTCGAACAGAAAACCTCAAACGGATTGTTCTCGGTCTGAATGTACCCGGATTTATCACTTACGCTCAGACCATTGGCTACAATGTTCTCAAAAAACTGCCGGAAGGGGCGGGCAGTGTCGCAGAAAGAGTTCGCGACGGAAGAATAAATCCTGGCGATGCGCTCGGAAAAATCGGCAGTGGAATTGGCGATGCTACACAATTGGTTGCATCCAACTTCATGGAAGCCTTCGCATTCCTTCAATTCCCTGCTTCCATAGCAACAGAAGGGGCAAAAACATTATATGAAGGGGCATCAGGGGCGCTCTGTAGCCTTTCAGGCGGTGCACTTCATCTGCCGGGGACACACTGCAGCGGCCACAATACGGAACCACCTGCAGCCCGATATCATGAAACCATTACATCGAAGTAACAAAAACTCTTTCCCCTTAACGGGAAAGAGACAAAAGGGAAGGGGCGGCAGATGGGCTATGCGTCGGATATAGACAACCTGGAGTTTGAGCTCGGAGCTAAAACCCTTGAGAGATGGCTTATCAAGCCTGGGAAAAACCTCAACATAGTCATGGGTATACCAAAGGAACGCGCCCAGGATGAACGAAGGGTAGCCCTTTCTCCTGCCGGAGTGCAGATTCTCGTAGAGAACGACATAAAGGTAGTTGTGGAGAGTACGGCCGGTAGGTTCTGCAACTTCTCTGATACCGATTATGCAGAAGCGGGAGCTGCCATTGCTGAATCACCCGAAGAGCTCTTCAGCCAGTCAAGCGTCATCGTCAAGGTATCTCCTCCTCAGCCGGAAGAACACCAGCTGTTCAGGCCCGGTCAGATTCTTCTTTCGGCACTGCATCTGGCTTCACTCAGCAGCAGTCTTCTGAAAACGCTGCTCGAAAAAAACATTACCGCGTTTGGATTTGAATTCATTGAAACCCGCGATGGTGAACTGCCAATAGTCAGAACCCTCAGTGAAATCGCCGGTTCACTGGCCATTCAAACTGCTGCAAAATATCTTGAAACCGGATACGGAGGGAGCGGCATTCTTCTGGGAGGAATAGCTGGAGTGCCTCCGGCGCATGTAACAATCATAGGAGCAGGAACCGTAGGGCTTTTTGCCGCACAGGATGCGTTGGGCCTCGGTGCACAGGTTACAGTTATCGACAGGGAAATCAACAGGCTCAGGCGGTTCGAGGCATTTTTCAACCGCCATCTGGTTACCGCCATAACCAATGACCATTACATTGCCGAAATTGCCAAAACATCGGATGTAATGATAGGGGCGCTGAGCCCGAAACAGAAAATCAACAAACCGCTGGTCACCGAGCAGATTGTACGAACCATGAAACCCGGCTCAGTCATTATTGATGTATCCATTGACCAGGGGGCATGCTTCGCCACCAGCCGCAGAACATCGCATACCAACCCGATTTATGTCACCCATGGGGTAACACACTACTGCGTACCCAATATTCCGTCCGCAGTGGCCAAAACAGCCTCTTTCGCACTGACCAATACACTCCTCCCCTTCCTGCTGAAAATCAACGATCACGAAACCATTCAGGAGATGCTTTGGAAAAGCCACAGCCTCAGAAAAGGAGCCTATGTTTACAGAGGCTATGTCACCAAAAAAATTCTTTCTGAAATCACCGACTGCCCCTACCGCGAAATTGATATGCTGCTGGCAGCATCTTAACTCTCCCCCCTCCCCCTGTCAATCCAGTGGCTCCATCGGTTTGCCAAACCTTGCGGCAATGAACGATGCGCAGGAGATACCCGAATAGGTCACTGCTATCACACCCTGACCGGGAAAAGTACTGTCACCGGTCGCAAACAGGTTCTTGACAGGCGTGGTATTCTGCGGCTTCACGAGAATGTTCTGCCCGGGCCTCAGAAGTGGACCGTAAGAGCCCTTGTGGCGGTTCAGATACCGCTTATGAGTATGAGGAGATGCTGATAGGGTAAGCTCGCACCCCCCCGAAATGCCCGGCATCACAGACTCAAGCCGCTGAATAAGCTCACGGGTAAACATATCCTTTCTCTTGAGGTATTCACCACTCCCCCGCTCCAATTCAGCCCAGTCATCAGCCCTGTCGGTCACAAACGCATGCACGGTATGCCGACCTGGAGGTGCAAGTGAAGAGTCAAGGAGAGAGGGAATTGAACAGTAAAGGGTTCCTCCCGAATCAGTGTACCTGCTCCAGTCATCAACAAGCACATGATGCACATTCAACCCCTCCGGAATAAGGGCGCCATTAACACCGAGATAAAGCTGAAACCAGCTTGGGGCCTCAATGAATCTGTCCATTGGAATCCGGTAACGCTCATCATCAACCAACCGGTTAAAGGTATCCCAGATGGTTGCATTGCTCACAACTACGCGGGCACGAATGACTGAACCATCAGCCAGCCTCACGCCCGTAGCTGATCCATTTTCAACCAGTATTTCGGAAACCTCCGCCCCATACCTTATCTCGCCTCCGCATCGCTCAAATCCCTCGACAAGGCCTCTTGCAATCGCCCCCGATCCACCGAGAGGATAGTTGATTCCTCCGTGATGACGGTCAGCCAAACAGATACCCGCATTGACAAGCGGAGTTGAAACAGCATCCTGCAGCGCCCACGAATATGCCTCAATATCAATAAAATGGAGCAGCGCGGCATCACTTATATGGCGGCGGGCCCGCTTCCCCATTGACTGAAATGTCTTGATAGCAAGAGCCGCAGTTTTCATAGGGAAGGAACTGCCCACCGTTAACAGATGGCGTATATCCTCAAGCGAACCGGCAGGCAATGAGCTCAGAATATCATACACATTCTCCAGTTCTGCATAAAACTTCCCGATTCCCTCCCGCTCATGAGGAAAGGCCGCCGTGAGGCGATCAAGAAAAAGGCCGCGATCATAGCAGGCGGCAAGATTGAGCCCTTCTGGCAAATGGTAGTGGATCTGAACCGGATCGGGCACCGTTTGAACCTTCACTCCAAGTTTCCTGAAAATCTTTGTGTGCAAGTTCAAAGTTCCGCTCTGGCCATCCTCGGCAAACCCATAAAAAACTGAAGCTCCTGCATCAAAGGTATATCCCGAACGGCTGAATGACGAACAGCTCCCTCCGGCAAATCGGTTCTTCTCTAACACAAGGGTTCTAAACCCCTGCTGCTGCAAAAGGGCTGCAGAAGTCAGGCCACCGATTCCAGACCCTACCACAAGTACATCAAGCAATTCATCCTGAATTAGCATTACACTGCTGTTTTTAGCATTGGATTGACGATCACGATTAAAAATAAAACCATTTAATTCATTATTTTATAATGAGGCTATTCCACATGACATACTGTAACCATATCTGAACCAGGACGCACCCAATCACATGAGCAGAACCGATCAAATTCGCAAAAGCTCCCCTGACACGAAAAAAAAACCACTGTCGAGAGAAGAACAGCTGAAACAGAGTGAATTTCAGGCAGAAGCGATAGTACACATCAACGCGCTTTATAATTACGCCCTTCATCTAACCATGAATCCGGACGATGCACACGATCTGGTTCAGGAGACCTACCTTAAAGCCTATAAATTCTTCAGCTCATTCGAAAAGGGAACAAACTGCAAGGCATGGCTGTTCAAAATTCTGAAGAACAACTATATCAACCGGTACAGAAAAAACGCGAGAGAACCGGGCAAGGTTGATTACGACCTCATAAAGGATTTTTATCATACCATAAAAGACACAAGGCGCGACAGCACTGAAACTGAAACGGATTACTTTCATTCGCTGTTGCATGAGGAAGTATATATGGCCATGCAATCGCTTCCCGAAGAGTTCAGAGAGGTTATTCAGCTCTGTGATATTGAAGGCTTCACCTATGAAGAGATTGCAAATATGGTTGAAAGCCCTATAGGAACAGTTCGTTCAAGGCTGTACCGCGGACGCAAACTGCTTCGCGCACAGCTGGAAGGGTATGCAAAAAAATTCGGGTTCAACACCGAAAAAGACCGATAACAGGACGAGGAACAAACCTTTTTAGTCTATGAAGTGCGATAAAGCCCGTGAACTTATGAGTGCCGCTGTAGATAGTGAGCTTACCAGCCGTGAAAACCAGGCATTTACCCTGCATCTGCAGGAATGCAGTGACTGCAGGGAAGAATTTGAGGAGGCAAAAAAAACAAAGCAGATCATACAGGAAAAAATTGTAAGATTCAAAGCCCCGCAGTCATTGATAAACTCCATCATGGGGCTCTCCCTCTCCAGCAAGAAAGAGCCCTCAACCTCCCCACTGACAGACTGAACCAATTCAGAGTATTTAAGATGCCCCGCAAGGAAGCGACGCATTCCCTGACAGCTATTTTTGGTTTGAATTGTATGAATTTATAGCTATATAAGCTAAACGATGGCATTATACCCTCAAGCGGAAATTACGGCGAAACAAAAAGGTAGACATGGGCAAAACGGTTATCATAGCGGAAGACGAGGTCAAGAAGTGGAATCTCAACATGCCGGACGAAATGCTTGAAGCTGTCTCCAGCCGCTTCAAGCTTCTAAGCGAACCAATGCGCCTGCGAATTCTTCGCGTCCTCTGCGAACAGGAACGGACGGTGCAAGAAATTGTCAATGCCGTACAAGCCAGCCAGGCAAACATCTCCAAGCACCTTGCCCTCATGCACGACAACGGCATCGTCAACAGAAGAAAAGAAGGCCTGAAATGCTATTACAGCATTGCAGATGACAGCATCATCTTTGCCTGCTATCTCATTTCAAAAAGCGTCGTCGAAAATCTTCAGGATCGACTCAGCTGGGTACAGAAAGTCAACAGCGACCTCTCCTCAAGCTGAAATTCCCCCGCCCCGCCAGCCACATCGCGCCTCTCACTGACGACTGACAGAATAGCTACAGCACCACCGATTCAATGACAAAGATGTCAGGACACTGACACAAATGTCATCCAATCGGCGCATATTGCCCCTATTATTGCATTGGCACGCTTATTGCGTCAATAGATATGACTATCCTCCTCTTTTAATCGGGGGCACAATTTTTTCATCACAATCAAAGAAAAGGACACAAACACAATGGGAAAAATTATAGGCATTGACCTCGGCACCACAAACTCATGCGTAGCGGTAATGCAGGGTACACAGCCGACTGTTATAGAGAACTCGGAAGGCAACCGCACCACCCCGTCAATGGTGGCATTCACAAAAACCGGTGACCGGCTGGTTGGGCAGGCTGCAAAACGGCAGGCAATCACCAACCCGAAAAACACCATTTTCTCAATCAAGCGCTTTGTAGGGCGCAAGTTTGATGAAGTCCCCAACGAAAAAAAGATCGCTCCGTATGATGTGGTAAACGAAAGCGGTGAAGCCCGGGTAAAAATCAACGACAAAACCTACTCTCCTCAGGAAATTTCGGCAATGATCCTGCAGAAAATGAAGCAGACTGCTGAAGATTTTCTTGGCGAAAAAGTAACAGAAGCGGTTATTACAGTTCCGGCATATTTCAACGATGCCCAGCGCCAGGCGACCAAGGATGCAGGACGCATTGCAGGTCTTGATGTGAAGCGAATCATCAACGAGCCAACAGCTGCAGCACTGGCCTACGGTCTTGAAAAAAAGACCTCAAGCGAGAAGGTTGCTGTTTTTGACCTTGGCGGCGGAACCTTCGACATTTCAATACTTGAGCTAGGAGACGGCGTCTTTGAGGTAAAGTCAACCGATGGCGACACCCATCTCGGCGGAGACGACTTTGACCAGAAAATCATTGACTTTCTGGCAGACGAATTCAAAAAGCAGGAAGGCATTGATCTTCGCACTGACGCCATTGCCCTGCAGCGACTGAAAGAGGCTGGTGAAAAAGCGAAAATTGAGCTTTCATCAAGAACCGACACTGAAATCAACCTGCCCTTCATCACTGCAACCCAGGAAGGACCGAAACATCTGGTCATTAACCTGACCCGCGCAAAATTTGAAGGCCTGTGCTCAGACCTCTTCGCAAAAATTCTTGAGCCCTGCCAGCGTGCCGTCAAAAACTCGAAGCTTGCGATGAAAGAAATCGACGAGATTGTTCTTGTCGGTGGCTCAACACGCATTCCGAAAGTACAGGCTCTGGTTAAGGACTTTTTCGGAAAAGAGCCCAACAAAAGCGTCAACCCCGATGAGGTTGTTGCTGTTGGAGCTGCCATTCAGGGCGGCGTGCTCAAAGGTGATGTTACCGATGTGCTCCTGCTTGATGTTACCCCGCTTTCACTGGGTATTGAGACCCTTGGCGGCGTCATGACCAAGCTCATTGATGCAAACACAACCATTCCCACCAAGAAGCAGGAGGTATTTTCTACCGCCGGTGACAACCAGACCTCTGTTGAAGTGCATGTGTTGCAGGGCGAACGCTCAATGGCCACCGACAATAAAACGCTCGGCCGCTTCCATCTTGGCGATATTCCGCCCGCACCCAGAGGTCTGCCCCAGATTGAAGTTGCTTTTGACATCGACTCAAACGGCATTCTCCATGTATCGGCCAAAGACAAAGCGACCGGAAAGGAGCAGAGCATCAAAATTGAGTCTTCAAGCAAGCTGACAGATGCTGAAATTGAGAAAATGAAGGAAGATGCAAAAACTCACGCTGATGAGGATAAGAAGCTGAAAGAGGAGATTGACATCAAGAACTCCGCTGATGCTCTTATCTTCAGCACCGAAAAACAGCTAGCTGAACTCGGCGACAAAATTCCCGCCGATAAGAGGCCTGCCATTGACGGCGCACTTGAAAAGCTCAAAGATGCTCATAAAAACGGCACCATTGAAACCATTACGACCGGAATGGAAGAGCTCAGCAAAGTGTGGAGCGAAGTTGCAGCCGACCTTTACAAAGAAGAACCGCAGGGTAACCCGGAAGGCGAAAACGCGCCCGAAGGCGAACCGAAAGGCAGTGACGGTTCAGTTGAAAATGCCGAGTACGAGGTTATTGACGGCGACGATAAAAAGTAAGCCACCAATAACGGCATCATTTCATGGCAAAGGGGTTCCTCGTGAATCCCTTTGTTATTTACTGCCGTTTTAGTAATTTAAGTTATCTTCTTTTAATCCTAACCGTGTACAGCTATGCAACAGCAGCTCAGCCGGCCATTTACAGCAGAGAACCAGGTCAGGACCAGCACATCCGGTCCATGGTCGGGAAATGCTGTCCACAAAGCGAAAAAGTACTTTATCATCTCCGCTAAACGGGATCAAAACAACAAACTAAAACTCCAGATCAGTCCTGCCACCGGACGCAAGAAACTGCTTCCCACAGAGGAGATGATCAACAAGGTCATGAGAGGGGAAATTGAGCTCACTGTACTGACCACGCAGCCCGATATAGCCATTAATCTCGAACAGAAGGTACTTGACAACGAAAACCGATATGTCATTGATTTTGACAACCGCGGAATCAAATGGACTATGCGCGACATCCCGGTTTTCTACAGCTCTATGACCCGTCAGCTCTCTGTTGAAATTGACCGCCAGATATACACGCTCAACGAGTTCTTCAAATAGAAATACCAGCAGCGGCATAAAGTCAAACAGCAAAGAGCCATCCAAAGATGGCTCTTTGCTGTTCGGCCACCCTCTCTCTTCCCTTCGGTATTGACGAACTTCCATTTCATAGGTATCTTTCTACCTGTTAACTGATGAAGCATCAATTAATCATACCCATACGATCATGTCACTCACTATTACCAATGAATGCATCTACTGCGGTGCCTGCGAATCGGAATGCCCCACCGCATGCATCGTGCACGCCTAAGGGACCGAAGCAAGCATGCGGTCGACCACAAACCCTCCCTCCATCAAACCTCCCCCTCATCTCAGCGCTGATCTGCTGAACTTCGACAATCCGAAGCAAGATCGTAGGAAAGTGCAGTCTCTACCTCCCCTGTTGCAACAGTAAGCATGCTAAACCGGTTTAAACATGAACAAAATATAAACCCCCGGCGCCAAGGAGAGGATCGCCAGGGGAAAGACTCCAGACACCACGGCAAAAGGAAACGGAGACATCCCTGCCTGGTGCATGAAGCCGAATACTGATTATTACGAAGTCCTCCTGTAGCTCAGAACATGTACCGAAGGCCCATGTAGCCGAATGTGCCGACCGTCGAACCAAGCTCCCTATCCACAGAGCAGTCGAAAAGATTGTCGATGCCGGCGTAAAGTTCCCCGCCGGGCATCGCACTGGGCATCCACGACGCCTTAAAGTTCACAAAGGTATAAGCATCGGCCGTCATGCGTTGCTTATTCTTTTCATAAGTCTGGTCGCCGGTATAGAATACCGATGTGCTGAGCAACACATTAGTGAGGGGGCGGTAATCGGCAGCGATGGACAGTATCGTCTCCGGAGTGTAATCCAAGCGAAGCCCAGTAGTCCTGTTTTCGGCATCCATAAGGGTGATAGCTGTATTGATGTCGAAATTGGCGAAGAGACTGTAGCCCAGATACGCATCGATCCCCCGAATCCGGGCGTCACCAACATTCTCAAATGTATAATAACTGCCCTTTGACACTTGGCCAATCCGATCATTCATCGTGTTGTAATAAGCCGATAGGTCGTACTTCCATCCAGACCCCTTCCCGTCGATTCCGATCTCGAAATTGTTGCTGGTCTCGGGCTGGAGATCGGTAACCGCCGTTTTCAGTATGCTCAGTGTTCTGGCACCAAGCAAGTGCCCTTTTGCGGTGTTGCGGTTCATATAGAGTTCGGGGCCTGAAGGCGCACGATAGCCCTGACCATAATGCACCCTTAGGCGAGCTGATGGACCGAATCCATATTGCGCCCCGATGCTGCCGAGCGTCTGGTCGTCGAAGTCGCTGTAGCTGTCGTAACGGAGCCCGGGAACAAGATCGAGCCGATCCGTAAGGGCCCATTTATCCTGCACATAGACCGAACGGGTAATGTATCCTATTTTGCTGTTGGTCCTGTCGGCAGTAAACCAGGGGGATTCACGCGTCGCATCACGGTATTCTGCGCCAAACAGCAGATTGTGCCCCATGCCAGCCGACCAGTCGCCGATGAACTCGTGCGAGATGGTGGTGACTTTTCCATGGCATGTTCCGCCTCCGTCCGGCTTGGTTGTGTAGCCGAGGTCATTATAGTAAACCGGGGAAAGGACATCCCCCTTGGTATACCAAGACCCGTAGCTTACCCAGCGGAATTCAAGATTCTCCGTCGCCTTCCACTTCAGCCGTCCCGCTGCATCATATCGATGGGTGTCGAGATCCTCGGCGATAGGGATGTTGCTTACCGGAAACCCATAGCTTGATGGATACTGCGCTCCTATAAATACAAGATCCCGCTTTTCGTCAATGTAGCTGAAATCCGCACCGATCTCTAACCCGTCCGTCAGGCTATACTCAAGCGTGCCACCAATGTTGAATATATCAGCGTCATCCTGATATGTGGTGTTGGACACATAGCTGTCTTTTATGCTCTTTGCTTTCCCATTCTTGGATTCAGATGGAGACACTAAAGTCTTGTCATCTGGCGGCTTATTATAGACAAGAGGCGTAGCCACCTCCGTCTCCGTGTAGGGCCTGGTTTTCATGACGCTAAAATACCCGCTGTAGCGAAGATCGTTGATGGTTCCACGGATATTGCCGTCAACACTGTACCGTTCTCCTTCCCCATCAAAGTTCGACCCACCGCGAACATTGACCGATCCGCGGGTCGTTTCTGTCGGGCGCTTGGTGATGATGTTGATCACGCCACCGATTGCCTCTGAACCATAGAGGACGCTCATCGGACCTTTCACGATTTCAATCCGTTCAATTGTTCCAGCGCCGAGACGATTCAATTCGTATTTAAAGCTCCTTTCGCCGGCAATTCTCCGACCGTCAATAAGAACGAGGGTTCCAAATGCTCCAGCGCCTCGTACCGACATTTCGCCCAGTCCGGGGTTGATGAAAACACCCGGCGTCTTCTCAAAAATGTCGCGCAGCGTTACAGCTCCAAGCTTGTGGATCTGCTGCTCAGTGACCACTTCTACCGAAACCGGCGTATCAAGTATACCTCCTTCGTTTTTTGCCGCCGTCACCACCACCTCTTTCGTGTCCGTCCATTCCCGATAGCCGTCTTCAGCAAAAGAAGCCGACAGCGGAGCAACCAGCAAAAGGCCGGTAAGTAGACATCCATGGGGGATTATGTTCATTTTCCTCATAAGTTATCCTATTTAATTGTTGTTGATTTATAACTGTTGTGCTCAACCTGATCCCGCTCCGTTCAAGGGCCCATGCTACGAAGCATCTCATCTTCCATTTCCCTCAAGTATCCGGGAGCATCTTTTCTCCCCAGCTTTGGCATCATCGTCATAACATTCCTGACTGTAGCGGGGGTACCTCCGATAATGCACACCCGGTCACACAACTGGACGAGTTCACGGGTATCGTGCGAAACAAAGACAACGCTCATGGATTTTCGGGCAAAAAGCGCATTGAGGAACTCAATCATCTGCATTCGAAGTGGAAAGTCCAACCCTGCAAACGGCTCGTCCATAAGAAAGATTTCCGGACCATAGGCCAGCGCCCTTGCGAGCGCAACACGCCGACGCATACCACCGCTGAGCTGATCGGGATAGTGGCCGGCATATGCAGCAAGGTCTACGGCTAAAAGCGCTTCACGGGCAAGCACCTGACCCTCTGCACTCTTTCCAGTCACAAACAGGAGGTTCTGCATCACCGTCAGCCAAGGAATAAGACGCGACTCCTGAAAGATGTAGGCCCTACGCGCATTCGCGCTCCTGTAAGACAACTCCCCTGATGAGGGGGCATCGAGACCGGCCATGAGACGAAGAAGAGTGGTTTTACCACATCCGCTTGGCCCCACAAGACCTACCACCTCCCCGGCATTCAGAGCAAAATTCATATGCTCAAGAACCGGGTGCTCCCCGAATGATTTTCCAATATCGTTACAGCGAAAAAGGCACTCACTCATTGCCACCACCCCCTGTTCTGACATCAAGCCATCCGGAAACAGGCTTGATCAAACCGAATTCGAGAATGAATCCCAGCATGACGATCAACGCGATGTATGCGTACACGACTTCGGCATCACTATACAGGTAGGCCCCCCAGAGCTGCGGCCCGAAACCCCGAGCCGAGGTAAATGCCTCTGCCATGATCACCACCCTCCAGATAACGCTGAGCGATGAAGATGACGCTGAAACTGCATGCAGAAGAATCCCCGGCATGTAGACAGAAAAAAACACCCGTATCCATGGCACTTGATAGGAACCCGCCATTTCAAGAAGATTGCGGTCCAGACTCTTGACAGCCGAGACGGTGTTAAAGAAAAAAATCGGGATGGCGGCAGACATACCCACAAGCATCGAAGGCGCATGGCCCATTCCGAACAAAAGAATTGCAACAACGAGCCAGGCAACCGGCGGAGCACTTTCAGCCAGAACCATGACCGGATGAAGCACACCAAGAAACGCTTTCCGAACACCGGCAGCGAGACCGAGACCAACTCCGATAACAAGGGATGCAATAAAGCTCCATATGACTCTGAAAAGCGTGGCGAAGAGGTCGGCAAAAAAAACATCAGACTGCACGATTCCCTGCAGTGCCGAACCAATCCGTTCAACCGGAGGTATGATCGCAGGCGGATAGAATCTGGAAAGAACCATCCAACCCACAACAATACCTATCCACCCAACCAAGGGATACAGTAGCCCAGGCAAAACCTTTACGAGAACCGTCGGAACCTGTTTCAAAACACCGGCCTAAAAATCCCTTCGTCGACCCTGAATCCGTAAGTATCATTGAGATCACGAACCACTCTTGCACGAACAGCTGCAGTTGGCCGAAAATCAAGCTTCAGTCTTCCCGACGCAAGCATTGAGCGATACACCGAAGCGGGAGCAGCCTGGCCATAAATTTCACGCATCGTCCTAGCAACAATCTTGGAAACCTCATCATGGTTAGCTGGATCATTTACAAAGGCAACCGCATCACGGAAACCGGCAACAAATGCCTGCGAAGCACCAGGGTTTGCAGCAAGCCGCTGTGGATCAACAGCCCACAAAGCCCCAAGCGCAGTCTCACCTGCACCGAAACCAGCAACGGTACCCCAAAGAGGCATCACCGCATACTGAACAGGCCACTTTTCCTTCAGCTGCCTGGCAAGCAGAATACTGACCATCGGCTCAGGCGCAACGAAAGCCAGCGGCGCTTTAGCTGGATTGGAAAGCTGTGCCATCAGCACTGGACCAGCGCCCCCTGAAACGAAATCCGGTCGAATTCCCTTGTCGTTAAGCGACTTTTCGATGACCATATGAGGCGGCGTCTTTATGGCAGGGACTGCAAGCACTCGCTTCCCATTCAGGGCTTCGGGTCCCTTGAGCCCCTTCTGACCCACAAGCCAAACCCCTTTCCAGACATGGACACCGACAAGGGCAATATTATCAAGGCCAGCTCCATAGAACCTTGAACCCCCAAGCGTGCTGAACAAGGCAAAATCCGCCGCACGACTGTATAGCATAGCCCGCATGGCGCTGGGATCACCCGACGGAGCCGTCACGATTTCGACAGCGATCCCGGGCGCCAGCTCTGAAACCTTTTCACGCAGCACGGCCACGGGAATGAAGTTGGGATCCGGAGGAGCGATCACCTTGAACACCGTCTGTTTGTTCGACCCAGACCCCTCGGCGGCATGAGCTGATCCGAAAACCACAGCACCGAATCCTGTGATCAGAAAAAAAACAAAGGACAGGACAACTGCGCACAAGGCATGCTTTCGCAAGTTGCCCGGAACTGAACAGGAAGAATGTGATTGCATGGTTTTTATATTTTTACGGTTTATGCGCACTTGTACACAGCAAGATTACCGGAAGCGACACATTTTTTCTTCAAATAGCGCTCGCACTGGTTGCGGACCCCATACCCAAGCATGGAACCGAGCACATAATCTTCTTCCGGCGTCATCTCACCCAGCTTTTTCCCCTCGGTGATCTCGCGGACCACCGCAACACACTCCGGCGCACCGAAATAGATGTTGACCTTGTCCGGGAGGCAAGGCTGAAGATGGCATTCAATCCCGAAATGGCGCAGCTTTTCCGTTGCTGCATCGGTAAGGCCTGAAGGCAGGGTATGCATGACAAGGCTGCGCAGCCCCTTCCGGAACTCATAGATATGGTGAATAAGTACTTTCATCGCTGTTCAGCTTAATGGTTTCTGATAGAGGGGCTGCATGCAGGCCTTCACTCAATGGTTTGAATGTGAAGCGGCATGATGAGAATCTTCATCGCCTCCATGATAGCAGGGAGAGGGTCCCATCTGGAGGAACATGGGCGCGTTCTTCTGATGATGACCGTCATTATGCAGAACGGACTTGCGGACCTCTTCGTCGAAGCGGAAGAGAGCACGGCCATCCACGGTATGGATGATGCGCGCCTTGTGCAGCAAGGTGCCGAACAGGTGCTCCTCTTCATGCTGCTCAGCGACATACCACTGCAGGAATGCAAATGTGGAATAATCCTTTTCCTGGAAAGCCGCGTCGACCAGATCATTGATGCTCGCGGTGATCTTGAGCTCATGGGCGTAGGCGGCCTCGAGCAGCTCCATGTGCGAACTCCATGAGGGAGCGGGAATGGGCACATCACCGATGAGGGCAAGGGAGCCGGTTTCATTGATGTAATCAAAGAGTTTCATCATATGGTACTTCTCCTCATCGGCGTGGCCTCGGAAAAAGGCCGCCGTGCTGTCGAGTTCCTGCGAGAGGAGCCATGCGCTCATCTGCAGGTAAAGGTGCGATGAAACCGCTTCGAGGTTAACCTGGCGGTTGAGCTTTTCGAGAATGTTCTGACTGATCATGGTGATATCTGGTTGATTGTTGAAAATTGGCGCACCTGCGTCCATTAAAGGAGGTACTGGATCTGCCCGACCCAGCGCTGCACACGCTCCGCCGTCATCTCGTCCTGGTTGTCGGCATCGAGGGCAAGGCCGACGAACAAGCCTCCGCGGACGGCTTGTGATTCGGTGTATTCATAGCCGTCAACCGGCCAGGGACCCACAACCCGCGCGTCCCGTTCAAGAAGCCTGTCGTAAATCGCCCCCATGCCGTCAAGGTACCAGTCCCCAAAGGAGAGCTGATCTCCGAGTCCGAAAAGGGCGACCGTCTTGGCCGAAAAATCAATTTGATCGAAGCTCGGAAGGAATGCACGCCAATCGTCCTGCAGATCCCCTGACCCCCAAGTCGATGTGCCGAGAATGAGCGCATCGTAGACCGCCAAATCATCCGGTGAGGAGGAAGCGATGTCGCGCACCTCCGAAGAAACGATACCAAGGGCTGCGGCGATGAGGTTCGCGGCAGCCTCGGTGTTGCCGGTCTGTGTTCCAAAGAAGATCCCTGTTCTTTTCATGTTCATTGATATCTGGGTTGATTAAAAACTTCATTCATGTCTGATGCTTAGCCCTCCCTGCCGGTCTCCCGCATTGCCAGCTTCGCCGCAAGTTGGGGGATCCCGACCTCGTCCGACACAGCCTCCTCTATGACCCTACTGAAGAGTGAAAACTCTTTCCATGGCACAGACAGCGTCACGATCCCGAGCATGATGATGAAGGGCATCGGATAGCCGTCCCTGTTCTTTTCCGGCCCCTTCCGATCCCTCAAGTAACACTCTTCCATGATGCGCATCAGCGCATTGCGCCCAACCGCCACCACGGCATGCCGGTAATGGATGTGGCTGGTACCGCAGGCACAGCGACTTACGAAACAGCGCACATCGGAGACCGACCCCCCTGACTCGTTTGAAATATTCATCGTTCTTGTTATTTAGATTTTATATAATTAATAGACTTGGCAAATAAAAAAAGCCAACTTTATGCCTTGCCTCCCGACCACTCGTACCAAGTGCCGCCCTGGGAAGAGGAGGAACAGTTGCCGCAGCAGGACGAACCACAGGACTTCGAATGCCTTAGGACCACCCGCCCTTTCCGAATCCAGAGATCCAGCATCGACTCGATCAGGGCACTGTCGGCATTGAAATGGCGGGCCAGCTCTGGTAGCGAAGCACTCCCGTTCAGGGAGAGATACTGCTTGATGTCAGTCAGTGTCATGATAGGGTATCGCTGTTGTTGATATAAATATGGGAAGGGAGTCACCCCCCCTTCCCGTAACAGGACCAAGCTTCAATTCGACCCGGTTCCGCTTTTTTTAAACCAGCCGTTACCGGCCATATACATGAGCCCGACGGTTCCCGCCAGGACGGCGGCCATCGCAGCCACCCACGCAGCCGAAGACGCTGGATGAGCCGACCATGTGCCAATCTGGTATGCAAGAACTGCAAAAACCCAGGCAAGGCCGGTTGTCCAACCGCCTGCGAAAAGCGTCCATGCCAGATTAGTTTCACGATATACAGCCGCAATAGCTGCAACACAGGGGAAATAGAGCAGAATAAACACCAGATAGGCGAACGCTCCGGCTGTCCCGTTGAAGAGCGATACCATCTTGCCGAAAATTGAAGATCCAACCTCCTGATCCTCAGCAAAAGCCTCGCTGTCTGAAAGATCGCCTACAGAAATTCCGAGAGGATCGAGCAGCGAACCGGCTACACCGACCAGGTTCTCAGGAATGGTTGCAGACGCCTCGCCGAAAGCACCCAAAAGCGAGAAGGCTTCCTCTTCTTCCCCGCCATTTTCTCCGACGCCAGCCTCAGCCGCCGCCTTTGCATCCATCTGGAGATAAAGGTTGTCAAGCGTACCAACAACAGCCTCTTTGGCAAAGATTCCCGTAAAAAGCCCGACAGCAGCCGGCCAGTTCTCCTGACTCACTCCGAAGGGAGCAAAAACGGGCGCAATAGCCTTGCCGGTTGCCGCAAGTACCGAGTTTTCGGAATCCTCGTTATCAAATGAACCATCCGTACCGATTGAGTTCATGAAACTCAGCACCATGATTACAGGCACAAGAACCTTTCCCGCCCTGAAAATGAACGACTTCAGACGATCCCATACCCTGATGAAAACCCCCTTGAAGGACGGAATGTGCCAAGGCGGCATCTCCATAATGAAAGGCGAAACATCACCTTTGAGAAGAGTGTTTTTGAGCAGGAACCCAGTCATGATAGCCACAGCAATACCAAGGAGATAGAGAAGAAAGACTATGTTCTGCCCGCCAGCCGGAAAAAAGGCAACAGCAAAGAGGGCAAACACCGGCATCCTTGCACCGCACGACATAAAAGGCACCATCATGATGGTCATGATGCGGTCGCGTCGGTTACTCATCGTTCTTGCCGCCATAATCGCCGGAACATTGCAGCCAAAACCCACCAGAAGCGGAATGAACGCCTTACCAGGCAAACCGATTGCGCGCATTCCCCGATCCATAACATATGCCGCACGCGCCATATAGCCCGAATCCTCCAGAATAGAGAGGAAAACGAACATGAATGCTATCGGCGGAATGAAAGTTGCCATAGTCTGCAGTGCACCGCCAAGGCCGGTTGCCAAAATCGCCGTCAGCCATTCTGGCGAACCCAATGAAGAGAGCACAAGACCGAACCCATCCACAAAAAGAGCTCCGGCAGCGATATCAAAGAAATCGATGAATGCTCCCCCTATAGTAATGGTAAACAAGAACATCAGATACATGACCCCGAGAAAAATCGGTATCCCCGCATAGCGATTGATCACCACAGCATCGATGAGGTCGCTCAAAGAACGCTTGATATCCGTCTTCCTTTTCACAGCCTGAGATGTCAACTTCGATATGAACTGGTAATGGGCATCAGCTATTGCGATATCTGCATCTTCACCCATAGTTGACCTCACCTCCTGTCGGGCTCTCTCTCCAAGGGAGGCCGCATCACCCCCGTCTCCATCAGGGAGATCATCACCCTCCAGCACCTTGAGAGCAAACCAGTCTGCATCATGGTGGGAAATACCAGCATCACCCTCAAGATCCGCGGCAAGATGCTTCACAGCACGGACCACCGCGTCAGGGTATGAAACCCGGCAACCGGGCACGCGAGGACTCGCCAACTCTTCAACAATTGCATCCTTAAGCTCAGAAATACCCTCGCCGCGCGACGCAACAATCGGCACAACACGGCACCCAAGACCAGACGAAAGAGCATCAATGTCAATATCTATGCCCCGCTCTCCAGCCGCGTCAATCATATTGAGCGCAACAAGTACCGGCACATTCATCTCAAGCAGCCGACTGGTGAGGTAAAGATTCCTGTCAGGATTTGATGCGTCAACGATATTGATGATCAAACCCGCCTCTCCGCCGAGAATATAGTCGCTGGCAACAGCCTCGTCCTCTGAAAGGGCAGAGAGCGAATAGATGCCAGGAAGGTCAACCACCTCAAACGAATCGCTTTTATGTAAAAACCTTCCTCTCTTGCCTTCAACCGTCACCCCGGGCCAGTTGCCCACAGTCTGGTTCATACCAGTCAACGCATTAAACAGAGTCGTCTTGCCGCAATTCGGGTTACCGACCATCGCGATAGTCTTCACCCCTTTTATTGTTCCGGTCGGCTGCGTGGCTGCACCAACCAATTCTTCAACATTGATCATCGTACCTCCTCTACAATTATGCCCTCAACCTCATGGCCACGCAGCGATAGGCGATAATTTTTCACTGACACCTCGAACGGATCCCCTAAAGGAGCAACCCCCTCAACCTTAATGACTTCACCAGTAAGCACTCCCATATCAAGTAGCCGGCGCCGAAGCTCCGGCGAGGCCGAAATGGCGGATATTCTACCCGCCTGACCCTTCTTCAGTTCAGATAACTTCATATTCTTTTCCTCCGGACAATGATCTCCATGGCCACCTTATGATCGAGCGCCATTCTGGCGTCGTGAACCTTCAGCAGCAGCGGAACCCCCGCACCATTCTGAACAACCTCAACCGCCTGCCCAGGACTGAACCCGAGCTCCGAAAGACGCTGACGCTGACCTCTTCCCTCACGGGAGCTGCCGCGAGCTAAACCACGGCCGCCGTGAAGATGGCGGCCCTCACCGTTACCGCAGGATAGCGGACCACGACAGGCAGACTCTGTTCTCCTGAAGCCGACAATCTCCGCCAACTCCCCCGTCCCAAGCGTACCAAGTGGAACCATCATTATTTATTCCTGTTTGTTGTTTATAAAAGTTTATTAAAACTCCATGGCGAGCTGCATGGTGAATGTATCAGAGTCGGCAGCACCTTTATTGTCGGCGCGCTGGTATTCAAACGCAAGGCCTGCACCATCAGCAACATCCCATCCGAGAGTCGCACCGTAGCGCTTGTCGTTCGTATCGAAATCATCGGAACCCTCATAACGAACAGCAAGGCTGAATGGAGCGTCGAAAGAATAACCAGCCTCAACACTCCATGCAGCAGGCTGCCTGCCGACGGATTCGCCGTCACTGAACTTATCCAGGGCGCCAAGATATTCGCCCCTCAGCTCAAAGGATTTGTAACCAGCCATAGCGCTGGCAGTCCAACCACCGACGAGATCATCAGTCTGGCGATTAACTGAGTCATCCTCGCCCTGCAGACCGTCAGTATCGCCGATGTTATTGGTCCAGGATGCGCCGACACCGTAATGGAAGTCGCCAACCTCTTCTGCCCAGTCAATGGATGCAACGAGGCTGTTGATCTCGTTTTCATCAGTCTTCTGGACATCTCCCTTGAAAACGGAAAGCGATGCAAGAAGCCCTTCCTGCTCGTACCCGGCCTTCACCGAAGCGTGGTGCTTCGTTTCACCGAGCTCAAGCGTCATCGGGTCGGAAATCATACCTGACTCGAACCTGCCGAATGACTGAGTAAAACGGCCAACCTCTGCAAAAATCGGAGACGAGTCAGACTTCATTCTGATATAGGCCTCATCAACAATAAACCTGTCGTCGCTTTCACCCTGTTCGTACAGAAGAACGCCATAAGCACTGAGCCACGGGTTCACTCTGGCTTCAACACCAAGCTCGAAAGTTGCAAGGGTCAAGTCAGTCGTGGATTCAGCTCCCTCTGTATCCTGATAATTGGCCTCAACCTCGACAAGGCCACCAAAGGATATTGAACCCTTTTTCTCTCCAGAAGGCTCGGCTGAAACCGCCGACCTTTGTTCAAGAGCGTCCAGACGCCTTTTCAGCTCTTCCACTTCGTCCATACCAAAAGCCTGAGAGGAAACAGCCAGAGCCATACAGACCATACCGGTACTTTTCAAAAACATGTTCATGACAGATGTTGATTTAGTGTTGTTAATAAAGCTTATTTATACTCTTTATAAATAACTAAAACCAATCTAAGTTTATTTAGATAAATTCCAAATAGGCGCACAAAAAAGTTCCTCGCCGGCTAAAGCTCTGGTCAGCATGATCCATAACTGTCGCAACTGCCAGGCAGGTAACGACTAAAGAGCTCGCTGTGTTAATTCGGAATAATTCTTTTTATTATAACGAGGTAAAACCGCAGGGCGTTGTTTCATGGATCTCACAGAAACTGAACATGGCAAAGACCGTTCAAGAATAAATTCAGAATGGCTGTTGAATATTTGAACCCCAAATAACCATGGAAAACCCAACTGACTTCGACCGGGCTGGACGAATCATACTGGAAAACCTCAAAAAAACCAGACTGGAAAAAGGCCTTACGGTTGAGGAAACTGCAATCAAATCAGCTGTTGCCCCCGAGCAGATTGAACAGCTTGAATCTGGCGATCTTGCATTCCTCCCACCGCCCTATGTGATCGCACTTCTCAGGAAATATGCACTGGCTCTTAATGCTTATGACGAGTCGCTCTTCGTGGATATGAAAAGAGCCGCAGAAATACCGATCCTCAGAACCCCAAAAACATCCGCTGACAGGGTGCAGAAGCCACAGCACCTCGCCGGAATCAGCCGCAGGAAACAATATGCTGCCGCGGCGGCTCTCATCGTCATTGCAATGGCTATTCTCTGGATGATTCTCGGGCGCGCATATCAGGCCCCTACGATGGAAGCCGCCCTTCCGGATGCATCGGAGTTGCCGGCCGCATACACCTCCCCCCCGGCAGTACCACTACAACCCACCTCAACCACAATTGAGCAGCCTGCAAAATCCGTTCCGACAGCTACAGCTGAACCTGAAGAAACCACTGCCTCAGCTGTCAACGGGGAACCGGAAACTGCCTCGAGCAAGACAGAACAGGAACTATCTGCAACGACGGTGCAGATAGGATGCTTCACCTCGTCAATCGACAGAGGGAACATGAAGCCCGGCGACCTGCTTAAAAACCTTGCACCCGACCTCAGCGCCGTCTACTACTACAGTGACATCACCATGCCCTCGGGTGAGCCGATATGGCATGAGTGGCTGCTCAACGGTACAACCGTCGACAGGATATCCGTCGGCACGCCGAAGGGTAAACGGTGGAGATGCTGGTCAAGGAAATCGACAGGAAACAGAAAAGAGGGACAATGGACAGTTCGTGTCGTGCAGGGAGAGGGAGTGGAAATTCATTCCGACAGCATTACCGTTGCAATGCCGCCGGCAGAGGGCAAATAGAGACAGCCGTCAATTCATCTTCTTGCGAGCCATGGCGGCTTCAGGAGACTTTGGATAGACATTCACAAGATCGCGATAGCGGGTTTTGGCATTGGCCGTGTCACCAAGCAGCTCAAAAGCGCGGGCCTGCTTGAACAGGGCTGATGGCCGTTTATTGCTTTTGGTATATTTGGCAATGACCACCTGATAGTCAAGAATGGCCTTGTCATAGATCTTCTCAGCGAACCAGCTTTCGGCTATGAAAAACTGCGCATCGTCTGCAAGGTCTGACTGTGGCGACTCCTTCAGAAGGGCGCTGAATTTTTCTCTTGCAGGAACATACCTTCCGTTGCTAAACAGCCGTGCACCTTCATTGAAAAGAGTTGAGCCTCCTGCCGCCGGAGAAGCGGGTGCGGTAGCGGCCGCCGTTGAGTCAGGAACAGGAGCTGCAACAGGCTTTTTGGGAACAGAAATCCCCAGATACCTCTCAATATTCTGCAGCCGCGCTTCAAGTTCATCAACTTTGTGCACCAGTAGAGAGTCCTCCATCGCAAAGCGGCTCATCTGCTGTCGGTTACGATACTCCATTTCATCAACTGAGCCCTTGAGTGCGCCCATATGGTCTCGCAGGTTCTGAAGATCGGAATACGAACCGGCCGACTGGGTGCGAATGGTTTCAGACTGGTTTTTAAGCTGCTGCAGATCGTCTTTAACAATAACAATGTCCTTTTGAGAGGCGCAGGCCGAAAGCAGCATAATTGGAACGAAAACAAGAAATCTGGTCTTTGCAGTCATGGGTATCATCAGGGTTAACCGCTCTTCTCCCACCATTCCGCCGGCCATCAGGGCCGGCGGAAACAACAGGAAAAAATTCAGGCCATTTGGGAAAGGTGTGCTTATTTCAGGACAAAGTGTGCACGACGGTTCTTCGACCATGCTGCCTCATCATGTCCCTGAGCAAACGGTCGTTCTTCACCATAGCTCACAGTCTCAATGCTTGCAGCAGAAGCACCAAGGCGCACCATATACTCTTTGGCGCTATCGGCACGGCGCTCACCAAGAGCAATGTTGTACTCGGAAGTACCGCGCTCGTCGCAGTGCCCCTGAACAAGAGTGGCGGCAGTAGCATTAGCGCCCATCCATGCTGCGTTCTGCTTCAACTGACCCGCTGCATCTGCACTGAGTTCGGAGCTGTCAAATTCGTAAAATACATCCCCAAGAGGTCCTGTCTGAAACTCGTCAAAGCCGTATCCACTCGGGGTACTGACAACTGCAGAAGGAGTTGCTTCCGGAGAGACGGAAGTATCGGCAGTGTCGGTTGGAGCCACTGCGCTCTTGGATGAGCATCCGGCAGTAATCATCAACAGGAGGGCAAGAAGTCCTTTCATACTGTGTTTCATGGGATCGTCCGGTTTAGTGATTGAAATGAATACGCAGGGACGACTTCAATACCGCCCCTGCGGGTACTGCAATGTTATTCCTCAACAAAATGAGCCCGCCTATTCAAAGCCCAGGCCTCTTCGTTGCTTCCGGCGGAAAACGGGCGCTCTTCACCATAGCTTACAGTTGCCATGCGGTCGGACTCCACACCAAGATTGACCAGAGATTCTTTAGCAGTGACCGCCCTTCGTTCGCCAAGCGCCATATTGTACTCACTGGTGCCCCGCTCATCGCAGTGACCCTCAATCACAACGCGTTTTGAGCTATTGCCCTGCATCCATGCCGCATTCTGTTTTAGCTGTTCAGCCGCATCCATGCGAAGCGATGCCTGGTCAAAGTCATAAAACACATCTCCTAAAGCAGGAGCTGGAGCCGCAGCTGGCTTCACCGGTTCGGGTGCCACAACATCACTCTTGCAAGCGCACGCACCGAGAAAAAGCATACTAGGCATAACAAGTACTTTCAGTAACGACATTGAGCTTTTCATAATTCTCCCTTTTTTCTCCCTTTTATTAATGGTTGATACTGCAAAAAAAGCACTTACACGACACATACGATTACTTTCCGATCAAAGACCATGAAGGTTGCATCTGCTCACCTTCCATCTGCAGAAGCCTCTTCTGGCCCCCACCGGCGGCATTCATAACAAACAGTTTCTTTTGCCCCTGACGGCTTGAAGTAAAGACCAGCATATCTCCTCCGGGAGACCAAGAAGGCGACTCGTTCTGCCGTGAACCTGATGTCAACTGACGCAGCGAAGAACCATCCAGCTTAATGGTAAATATATTTATTTCACCGTTTTTTGCCATTGTTGAGTAAGCGATTTTATCACCCTGCGGCGACCATGAGGGCTGGGTGTTGTAGCTACCGTTATAGGTCAGCCGTCTTGTCTTGCCGGTTTGAAGATCAAGAATGAATATCTGTGGAGTGGCGGTTCGCGAGGAAACAAACGCCATTTTATTGCCGTCAGGTGAAAAAGACGGCGAAAGGTCAATACCGCGGCTGTTCGTCACCCGCCGGGCCAGTGAGCCATCAGGCCGTACAAGATATATCTCCTGATCGCCCTGGAAAGAGAGTGTTGTGGCCACCTCTGTGTTGCTTCTCCAGCCGGGATCAATACTGTTGCCGGATCGGGCAATTGAACTGCGTTTTCCGCCAGCCAGGTCAATAATGGAAAGGCGCGGACGGCCGGAAGCGTAATCAGTGTAGGCAAGATGTTTTCCGTCGGGCGAAAGAACCGGTGTCAGTGCCAGTGAGCGAGTGTTTGTCATCTGGCGCATGCCTTGACCGTCAAAATCACACTTATATATCTCCTTGAAGCCGCTTCTGTTCGACACAAAAACCAGTTTGCTGCCGAACACCGAGGGTCTACCTGTCAGGAGTTCCACCAGGTCGGCACAGAACGCATGGGCAATGGAGCGCAGGTCGCTCTCTTTTCCCGTGTAGGTTTTTCTGAGAATCGGTCGGCCGCCAATAGTATCGTACACCTCCATGGAAAGGACAATATCGCCAGATTTCTTTGACACTGCTCCTCCGGCATAAAATTCCGCACCCACCGAATTAAGCGCTCCAAAATTGATTGCCTGACTGCCAGCACCTCTCGGCCCCGCAACATTGAGGGGAGGCGGAATCATAGTAAAAAGACCTGTGAAATCAAGACCTGAACGGGCTTCTGCATTCAAACGCTCTGCCCAACCGGACTCTTTTCCTCCTGTAGCCGCCGGCCTGCTGAGAACAAGGGCTATTTTCCCAGACCCCTCCTTTCGGATGGCGATATAGTCATCACCGTTCGCCTGAACCTGCCCAGGAAACAGGAGAAACGAAATAACCAGAAAAACACCGGGAAACAGCTCTTTGCAATACCTCATAGCCACACAATTGCATTATTATTTATCATAAAGTCGACAACGGCATCTCACTATCATAATATATATGAAATATAGTGATATTACGAGAGCTACAAAACATCACCTAAGTAAACCCGGCAACTACTATTCAATACCATCCGGCGTAAAGACAAACCTTATCCATTCCTGAGGCGAACCGTATTCCGGCGGAAACGGGGGCAATGGAGAGGATTTCTCAAGCGCCTTCTTTACCGAGTTGTTAAGATATTCACTTGGTGACCCGTGGTCAAAAACAATCTGCGCTATCGTCCCGTTTGCCTGGACACGAATTTGTACAAATACCTCCATACCGCTCGTATTGCGAAGAAGCGACCCTGAAAACTCCCAATTCTTCTGTATAATACCAGCAACTTCGGCTTTATAGCGGTCGGCAGATCCCCCGGTTCCGGAGCCTGAACCCTTGGTGCCACTGCCAGACGCCGATGTTGCCGATCCCGCCTTGAGACGGGAAAGCGCCATATTGAGATTGTCGGCACCTGAGAGGCTCTTTTTCTGCTCAACCCCTTTTTTTAGCCGATCAAGGGCACTGGCAAGCGCGTCTTCTTTCTTTGCCGGCACAGCCGCTGTTTTTTTTGCCGGCTGAACGGGCACTTTTTTTGCAACTGTCGGTTCCTGCTTAGGCACCGGCTCAGAAATCGGCTTCGCCGCAACCTTTTCAGGAGCAGGCTTTCCTCCAACCGGACCATTTTTTTTAACCTTCTCCGAAGAGCCCCCCGACCCGGGAAGCGAAAGCAAACTCACACTGACAACCCTCGGCTTGAACTTCTGTACACGGTCGACGACTTAAGCGCAACCAAACCAAGAAAAATGGCAACATGAATGGCTACCGCAACAGCGAGCCAGAAGAAGAATGTTTTTTCCAGTCCACCCGGAGCACCTTTTTTTTTCATAAACCAGAGCCCTTCTCTGCATTTCCGGCGGGAGAAACGGGCTCGGTCACCATGCCGATATTTTCTATTCCAGCGTCCCTGATCTGCGCCATAACATCCATCACCAAACCATAGGGAAGGCTCTTGTCCGCCTGGAGATAGACTTCACGGGTTTCGCCAACATCCAGCAAGGTCGGAAGCTTCGTGCGAACCTCGGAAGCGCGAAGCTCATACTGGTTCACGAAAACCCTACTGGATGCGTCAATACTGATCATCAGCCCTTTGGGATCAACATCGAGTTTTTCATGGGTTGTTTCCGGAGCCTCAACCTTCACACCATGCGTCATCATCGGCGCCGTCACCATAAAAATAATCAGCAGCACCAGCATCACATCAACCAGAGGGGTCACATTGATGTCGCTCATGAGGCGGCCTTTTCCGGAAGTCATCATTGCGGTCTGTGGTTTCAGAGTTGATTTTGAAGGCAGACAGCTACAAACTCCGGAGCGAACTCTTCAAGATCCCTCTCAATAATGCCAATCTGCTGCGAAAAATAGTTGTACGCCATAACAGCGGGAATGGCCGCCGCAAGACCCGCCGCAGTGGCAACAAGAGCCTCGGAAATACCTGGAGCAACAACCGCAAGAGAGGCCGACTGCACCAGTCCGATGTTCTGAAACGCGCTCATAATTCCCCAGACAGTTCCAAAAAGTCCAATGAAAGGGGCGGTATTTCCAACAGTTGCCAGAAACGGCACCAGAGATGACAGCCGCTTCTCCTCAAGATTGACTTCTCTCTTCACTGCACGCGCAATACGCAGCCTGTCGTCAACAGCACCGGGTGATGCAGCAACCGCCCGATTTTCAATATATGCTGCACGAAAAACCTTTGCGAGAGATCCGTTTCTGAACTTCTCGGTCTCACTGAAAATTCTCTCTGCGCTTCCCGACTCGAAGAAATAGTCCAGAAACTCCTTCGACTCCTTCATTGAGTTGCGCACAGAACCAAACTTATACAGAATTATTGCCCACGACCCGACTGAAAAAAGCAAAAGAACGGCAAGAACAAAAAGGACAACTGGACCCGCCTGGAAAAGCAGGTCGATAATCCCAACTTGAGAATCAGACATAGGAATCTGGAATGGTTAAATGTTCGCTCAAAAGAGCTGAAGGTTACTTATGACAAAATACGCAAGCATTGATCCTGAGAGAGCGCAGAGCGTATTGACCAGGTCATTGTTCACGAGAGGGTACCCTTTCAGAAGCCTGTTTTCAACCTGAGAACCGTCCGATGCGATACTGTGAGTCCTTTCGGTCACTTTTTCCCGGATGGGGTCGTAATACTGGGCCTGAAGCGTTGCCCCAAAAAAACTGTCAACAAAACTGGCAAGAAGCCCGGAAAACCCAATGAGCAATAGTGATTCCATCACTCCGAACTGGTGGATCCACGGAACACCGACAGCAAGTGCACTTGAACAGATAAAAAGAGACCCGATGAATGCGCCGGAAGTGCCGGGTACTGAAACACCACCTGAAGTACCAACCGGAACCGGCTTGAACGATGTCACCAGCCAGGCTTTCGGGTTTGGCCACATGGTCCCTATCTCTGTTGCCCAAGTATCGGCCTGGACAGCTGCAAGCGTACCGAGATACGCAAAGAAAATTGCAGGACTTCCTGTAAGCGAGTAGATGATCATCAGAATCCAAGCAATACCGCCATTTGCATATACCTGCCCCGCATCTCTTTGGGAACCCTTCTCAAAAACCAGATCAAACTTTGCCTTCCGTTTGCGCCCAAGCTTTGAAAGCACGGATGAGAGCAGATAGAAGGTAAGAAGCGGAACCGTCCAGACAATACCTCCAATTCCGAAAATGGTGGTGCCGAGAAGAAATGTTGCGGCAGCTCCACTGTTATTGAGAAATTTAACCTTAAGAGAAAAAACAGCAAGCAGAAAAGCAAAAAGACCTCCAAGAAGGAAATTTTCAAGCTGAACGGAATGGTTGACCTCAAGCAGATAGAGTATGTAAGCAACCGAAACAGGAATAAAAAAATTGTCGAGGCCGTGCGAAAGAAGGGCCTCCACAACCGTAGCCACAAGGGCAAGCAACAGCGAGAGCAGCAGCAGCATTGTTAAGCTCTCGCCCACAAGGCCTCCCGAAAAGTCTTCACGGAAAAACAGGAGCGAAATTGCGATAAGAAAAAATGAAACCACAAACATGGTCAATGAACCCTCAACCGTTTTCCTGTTTCGCGTCAGCGATTCAATGCGACGACGGCCGTATGCACCACCAACAAGAGCCGCCAGCGAATCTCCCACCGCCATTACAAGAAGCGCAGTCTGCAGAATCCATGGATGCGAATACCAGAATAAAAGTACCCCCAGCATATACACAAGAGGAAAAAGAACGGAACCATAACTGGGCACCAGAGGCGCTGTCTCTTCTCCCTCAACCGGACGGGCAAGCAGGGAACGAAACCAGCCCATCATGAGGTTAAGCGTATTCAGGAAGAGAAACATGAGGCCAAGCATCAGCGGATAGTAGTTCTCCTTGAAGAGGAAGGGAACAAAGAAAAGCACTACCCCAACAGAAAGATGAAGCACCTTGCGGGCAACGAGCTGGGGAAGTCGGGATTTTCTTGTCAGCAGTTCCGCAAGAACCACAAGGATCATGAGGAGTCCGAACATGAGGAGATAAGCCGGAGCCTCCTGTGTAGAAGGCACTTGCACATGCATCATACCGCATCCTTTTTTTGAAACCATTTAAAGACAAATTCGTGAATAAAAGTACTCAAAAAACAGATTGCGCCAAAAACAGTAAAGAACACCTCAGAAGCATTTACCTATATGGTTTAGCCACTGAAGCGACAGGCCCTCTGGGATTGAGGATTATTTGTATTAAAGCATGGGGTGATGTAACTTAAACACCATTTTTCATTTCATAGGTCCGCCATGCGTAACTATCGCTCTTCCATTCATGCTTGATATGCCCGCCCTTGCCTACCCGGAGACGGCTGCGGACGAACACATCCCATCCTTCCACACCACATGCAAGAGTGAATCCGGGGCCAGTGGCTCAATGCGAAACCTGTACCAGAAATTTTACAAATCCGACACCATTTAACAATGAGATCCGACACAATAAAAACCGGTTTTGAAAAAGCCCCCCACAGGAGCCTTCTGAAAGCGACGGGCACCATCAAAGAAAAAGGTGATTACAAAAAGCCCTTTATCGGCATATGCAACTCCTTCAATGAACTCATTCCCGGACACACCCACCTGCAGAAACTCGGAAGAATAGCCAAGGAAGAAGTAAGAAAGGCGGGAGGCGTTCCCTTTGAATTCAATACCATTGGCGTCTGTGACGGCATTGCCATGGGCCATATTGGCATGCGGTACTCGCTCGCAAGCCGCGAACTGATTGCCGACAGCGTTGAAACCGTTGCCGAAGCCCACCGCCTTGACGGGCTTGTCTGCATACCCAACTGCGACAAGATCACACCCGGTATGATGATGGCGGCGCTGCGCATCAATATTCCAGTCATCTTCGTTTCCGGCGGCCCGATGAAAGCGGGATGCACCCCGTCGGGAAAAACAGTGGACCTCATCTCTGTCTTTGAAGCCGTCGGGCAACACAGCACCGGAGAGATCAGTGAAGAGGAGCTTGAGAGTATTGAAGAGAACGCATGCCCTGGATGCGGTTCATGCTCAGGAATGTTCACGGCAAACTCCATGAACTGCCTTTCAGAGGCGCTGGGCTTCGCCCTTCCCGGCAACGGAACAATCCTTGCCGCTGATCCGCGCCGCAACGAACTGGTACGGGAGGCCTCGCGCCAGATCATGAATCTGGTAAACAACAATATCCGCCCGCGCGACATTCTTTCACGCGAAGCGCTTTTGAACGCATTTGCTCTTGACTTTGCCATGGGGGGAAGCACCAACACCATTCTGCACACTCTGGCCATAGCCAATGAGGCGGAACTTGATTTCGACTTTTCGGAACTCAACGCGCTTTCAGCCCGGACCCCGTACATCTGTAAAGTCAGCCCAGCAACAATGGCCGTGCATATTGAAGATGTTGACCGCGCAGGCGGCATTTCAGCCATTCTCAATGAACTTTCTAAAGTTGAGGGACTGCTTGATCTCTCCGTTCCAACCGTTACCGGCCACACCCTTGGAGAAAACATTGCGAACGCAGAGGTCAAAGACCGCGCTGTCATCCGCAGCGTGGAAGACCCCTACTCCGCCACCGGAGGACTTGCTGTCCTCTACGGCAACCTTGCCCCACAGGGCTCGGTCATTAAAACCGGTGCCGTCAGCGCTCCCATGATGCAGCACACCGGCCCGGCAAAGGTATACAACTGCCAGGATGATGCGATAAAAGGCATTATGGATGGAGAAGTGAAATCCGGCGATGTGGTCGTTATCCGTTATGAAGGGCCGAAAGGCGGCCCGGGCATGCCCGAAATGCTCTCCCCCACCAGCGTCATCATGGGGCGTGGACTCGGGGATTCAGTCGCCCTCATTACCGACGGAAGGTTTTCGGGAGGCTCACGGGGGGCATGCATCGGACATATATCACCTGAAGCCGCTGAAAAAGGCCCCATTGCCGCGCTCCAAAACGGCGACACCATAACCATTGACATTCCTGGCAGAACCATTTCAGTGGATCTGACAGATGAGGCTATTGCCAGTCGGATTGCAGCGTTGCCTGATTTTCAGCCGAAAATCAAAAAAGGCTATCTTGCCCGCTACTCCCAGATGGTCACATCGGCAAGCACCGGCGCCATACTGAAAACACCAGTTTCCTGTGAACCCAAATAAAACAATCCAAGATATGCATACGACAGCCCAAAAGCTGAATGGTTCTGAAATATTCTTTGAATGTCTCCGGCGCGAACATGTTGACACCATTTTTGGCTACCCCGGCGGAGCGCTCCTGAAAGTTTACGAAACACTCTACGATGTCACCGACATCAAGCATATACTTGTCCGCCATGAACAGGGTGCCACCCATATGGCCGAAGGGTACGCCCGCGCCACCGGAAAGCCCGGAATTGTTCTGGTGACTTCCGGCCCGGGAGCAACCAACACGGTTACCGGCATCACCAATGCCTACATGGACTCCTCACCCATGGTTGTCTTTACCGGTCAGGTTCCCAGCAGCCTGATAGGAAACGACGCCTTCCAGGAGGCGGATATCGTTGGCATTACCCGCCCCATCACCAAACACAATTTTCTGGTAAAGGATGTCCGCGACCTTGCCACAACCATACGCAAGGCGTTTTTCCTTGCAACCAACGGCCGACCCGGCCCGGTACTGGTTGACATGCCCAAAGACATACTCAACGCCGAATGCGAATTCAATTGGCCTGAAAGCGTTGACATCAGAGGCTTCAAACCCACCATTACCTGCCACGCCAACCAGATAGAAAAGGCGGCGAAAAAAATTGCAGCGGCGAAACGACCCCTTCTTTACATAGGAGGCGGCGTCATAAGCGCCAATGCATCAAAAGAGCTCTCGTTGCTTGCCAAAGCGCTGAACATTCCCGTCACCATGACCCTACAGGGACTCGGCGCATTTCCGGCTAGCGACCCTCTCAACATGGGCATGCTCGGCATGCACGGCACCTACTGGGCCAACCAGGCGGTCAACAAATGCGACCTGCTCATAGCCGTTGGCGCCCGTTTTGACGACCGCGTCACCGGCAAAGTGGAAACCTTCGCCCCGCAGGCATATAAAATCCACAACGACATCGACCCGACCAATGTCGACAAGAACATCAAGGTTGACTTGCCCGTAGTCGGCGACTCAAAAGACTTCCTTGCACAGCTCATCAAAGCCCTGCCTGAAAAATCGGAAAACCATGACAGCTGGCTTGCCGAAATTGAATCCTGGCGGAATCAGTGCCCACTCACCTTCACTGTTGAGGACGACTCACTGAAAACAGAGTTCGTCATCAGCAGGGTTTCGGAAGAAACCAAAGGCAATGCTGTTGTTGTGACCGATGTGGGCCAGCACCAGATGTGGACATCACAGTACTACCACTTCAACAATCCCCGCTCCATCATTACCAGCGGCGGCCTTGGAACCATGGGGTACGGTCTACCAGCAGCAATAGGAGCCGCATTCGGCGTCAAAGACCGTCCGGTCATCCTTTTCTGCGGAGATGGGGGGTTCATGATGAACATACAGGAGTTGGTGACTGCCGTGTATTATAAAGTACCGGTTAAAATTTTCCTCCTCAACAACAGCTTCCTCGGCATGGTGCGCCAGTGGCAAGAGCTGTTCCATCAGGAGAAATACTCCTTCACCGACCTTAACGACAGCAACCCCGACTTCCTGAAGGTTGTCGATGCCTTCGGATGCAAAGCCTTGCGGGCGGAAAACCCTGAAGAAGCAGAAGCGACAATAAAAGAGGCGCTTGCCTACAATGAAGGCCCTGTCTTTGTTGAATTCCGCGTCATTAAAAAAGACATGGTCTTCCCGATGGTTCCCGCGGGCGGCTCCATCTCCGAAATGCTGCTTGAGCGGCTGAATCCGAAAACAATGGTTTAATCCAACACCAATGAAACATCTTATATCCGTTCTAGTTGAAAACAAGTTCGGCACCCTCAACCGGGTTGCCTCAATGTTCAGCGCCCGTGGCTTCAACCTTGCAAGCATCTCCATTGGAGAAACCGAGGACCCAGAAATCTCGCGCATGACCATCGTCACGCGTGGCGACGACCAAATTGTCAGTCAGGTGCTCAAGCAGCTGAACCGGCTGATAGACACCATTAAGGTGACCGATCTCACCCACCAGCCGCATGTGGAACGCGAGCTGATCCTGATGACCCTCAAGCTCAGCAAGACAACACAGCACGAGATTTTCGAGCTCATCAATGTTTTTAAAGGCAAAGTCGTGGATATAAAACAAAAATCTATTACTATTGAGGTCATTGGTTCCCCCGATAAAATCAATACCACCATTGATATTTTCAGGCCTTACGGCATCAGGGAGCTTGCCCGTTCAGGCGCTGTAGCCATACATCGGGGAGAATAAAATCCATTGTTTACTGTCATCGTCAATCAAAATCTATTCTACAGATGAATGTTTATTATGAGCAGGATGCCGATCTTGGGTATCTGCAGGGAAAGAATATCGCCGTGCTCGGTTATGGCAGCCAGGGTCATGCCCATGCGCTGAACCTGAAAGAGAGCGGGATGAATGTTCGTGTAGGTCTTCGCACCGACAGCTCTTCCTGCCCGAAAGCCCGTGAAGCCGGACTACAGGTAGACACCATTGCAGAAGCTGTAAAATGGGCTGACATTGTCATGGTCCTGCTTCCTGATCAGTACCAGAAAGCCATCTACGATTCTGAAATTGCTCCCAACATGGTACCGGGCAACACGCTTGCTTTCGCACACGGGTTCAATATCCATTACAAACAGATTATTCCCCCCGATACCATCAATGTGATCATGATTGCCCCGAAAAGCCCGGGACATCTGGTTCGGCGCACATTTACCGAGGGTAACGGCGTACCCTGCCTCATCGCCATCCATCACGATGCCACCGGAGAGGCAAAACAGCAAGCACTTGCATGGGCAAAAGGCCTTGGCGGCGCAAAAGCGGGCGTGATTGAAACCACAATCAAGAACGAGACGGAAACCGATCTGTTCGGAGAACAGGCTGTCCTTTGCGGCGGCTCTGCCGAACTGATAAAGGCTGGCTTTGAAACCTTGGTTGAAGCCGGGTACCCTGAAGAGCTTGCCTACTTTGAGTGCATGCATGAGCTGAAACTCATTGTCGATCTTTTCTATGAAGGTGGCCTTTCCAGAATGAACTACTCGGTCAGCGATACTGCCGAATATGGCGGCATGACCCGTGGACCGCGCCTCATCACCCCTGCAGTGAAAGCTGAAATGAAGAAGATCCTCGAAGAGGTTCAGGACGGACGGTTCGCAAAAGAATTCATTGACGAGTGCAACGGAGGATACAAGAACCTCAACAGGCTCCGTAAAGAGAACAGCAGCCACCCGATTGAAACCGTTGGCGCCAAACTGCGCAACATGATGAGCTGGCTGATTAAAAAATAAATTCCTCCAAAGGGTCGGACTATGTACAAGATTGTTTCTATTCCCGGTGACGGCATCGGCCCCGAAGTGATTGCCGGAGCTATCGATGTATTACAGCATCTGTCGAAAAAGCATGGATTTGAAATCGTGATTGAGGAGCACCCGTTCGGGGGTGCTTCATACGACAAACACGGAAGCATGCTGACTGACGACACCCTTGCTGCATGCAAAGAATGTGATGCCGTGCTGCTCGGCGCAGTAGGTGGCCCAAAATGGGAAAACCTGCCCCACGAGCACAAACCCGAAGCCGCCCTGCTGAAAATCCGCAGGGAGCTGGGGCTGTTTGCCAACCTCCGGCCTGCCAAGGTGTATGACGCACTCATTGACGCGTCCAGTCTGAAAGCCGATGTTGTTCGCGGTACCGACTTCATCGTATTCAGGGAGCTGACCGGCGGAATATACTTCGGCGAACCCCGCGGTTACGACGAAGGCAAGGGCTGGAACACAATGGTCTACGAAAAGACCGAGGTTGAGCGTATTGCGCGCCTTGCGTTTGAAGCCGCACAGAAAAGAGGAAGCAAAAAAGTCATGTCCATCGACAAGGCCAATGTGCTTGAAGTATCCCAGTTCTGGCGCAACGAAGTACACCGCGTACACCGGGACTTCAGCGATATTGAACTCGGTGATATGTATGTGGACAACGCAGCAATGCAGATAGTGAGAAACCCAAAGCAGTTTGATGTTATTGTAACTGGCAACCTCTTCGGCGACATTCTCAGCGACATAGCCGGCATGATCACCGGAAGCCTCGGCATGCTCCCTTCGGCAAGCATTGGAAGGATTCATGCAATGTATGAGCCCATTCATGGCAGCGCTCCTGATATTGCAGGAAAAAACATAGCCAACCCGATTGCCACCATTGCCTCCGTTGCCATGATGTTCGAGCACAGTTTTTGTATGCCCGACATGTCAACCCAGATTTACGAAGCAATTGAGGCGGCACTCGCTGAAGGCATGAGAACGGCAGACATAGCCGCTCCGGGAGAGAAAACAGTCTCCACCACAGAAATGACAGCAGCAATCATCAGGCACCTTGGCGCCTGAGCAAACAGACTCGGAAAGAAACGGTGAAAGAGAACATCCTGGTATTTGACACAACCCTTCGCGATGGTGAACAGTCACCCGGTGCATCACTTAATGTCCAGGAAAAGGTTGAAATAGCCCGTCAGCTGGAAAAGCTTGGGGTAGACATTATTGAGGCCGGGTTCCCCGCCTCCTCCCCTCTCCAGCTTGAAGCGGTGCAGCGAATCAGCGACGAATCGGGTGCGGTTGTAGCCGCCCTGTCGCGGGCCGTGGAAAACGACATAAAAGCCTCCTGGGCTGCTCTTGAGGGAGCAAAAAAACCCCGCATCCACACATTCATCAGCACCTCCGATATCCACATTGCCGGAAAATTTGCCGGCGACAGATACGGACGAACGCTTGAAGAAAAACGGCGGACCATTCTCAAAATGGCTGTTGATGCAGTCGCATTTGCGAAAACCTTCACCTCCGATATTGAGTTTTCTGCTGAAGATGCTGGCCGTACTGATCCTGAATATCTCGCCGAAATTACAGAGGCAGTAATTGCTGCGGGAGCCACAACAGTCAACATCCCCGACACCACTGGCTACACCTGGCCTTCGGAGTTCGGCCGCAAAATTGCCGACCTCATCAGCCGTGTACCCAATTCAGGAAATGCCATTATCAGCGTCCACTGCCACAACGACCTCGGCCTTGCAGTTGCCAACTCCCTCAGTGCGCTTGAAAATGGCGCCCGTCAGGTGGAATGCTCAATCAACGGTATAGGGGAACGGGCCGGCAATGCTTCACTTGAGGAAATAGTCATGGCCCTGAAGGTGCGCAGCGACCTGCATAACTTCCAGACCGGCATTGTTACAGAGGAGATCTACCGGACAAGCCGAATGGTTTCAGGCTTCACGGGAATCATCGTACAACCCAACAAGGCAATTGTTGGCGAAAACGCTTTTTCGCATGAATCCGGAATCCATCAGGACGGCATGCTTAAAAATCGCCAGACCTACGAAGTAATGACCCCCGAATCGGTCGGCGTTCCAAAAACCAGCATTGTGCTCGGCCGCCATTCCGGAAAGCACGGTCTCAAGGCCCGCCTTGAAGCCCTCGGCTACACCCTCGGCGACACGGAACTGGAATCGGTTTACCGCCGTTTCATGGAAATTGCAGACAAGAAAAAAGAGGTATACGACGACGACCTCAGGGTACTGATGGGCGACGAACTCAAAAAACCCTCGACCACTTTCGTGCTCGACTACCTGCATATTAACAGCGGAACCGCATCCATCCCCACCGCCACCGTCCGCATCCGGCATCGCGAGAGGGTTTTTGAAGAGTCGGCCACAGGCGACGGCCCCATTGATGCCTGCTTCAGAGCCATTGAGAGGGCTCTGGGCATACAGTCAATGGTATCCACCTACTCGGTCCGCTCGGCAACAGCCGGCCGCGAAGCGCTCGGAGAGGCACTTGTAAGAATCAGCGACGGAAGCGTTTCATTCAATGGACGGGGAATCTCTACCGACATCATCGAAGCAAGTGCACGGGCTTACATTCAGGCGCTCGGACTTCGGCTTGAACATTTTGAAAACAACACACCTGAAACAATCGAAGACGGGGTTTAACGACACTATGGAACAAACAATTACCCAGAAAATCCTTGCGCGTGCGGCAAACAGGAAATTTGTCACTCCCGGTGAAAATGTCTGGCTGAATGTCGATGTCCTTCTCACGCATGATGTGTGCGGACCACCAACTTTTGACATTTTCAACCAGGAGTTCGGCGAAGGTGCCCGCGTATGGGACCCCGAAAAGGTTGTTGTCCTACCAGACCACTACATCTTCACTGCCAACGAGCACGCACATCGCAATATTGACCTGCTCAGGAAGTTCGCCAAAGAGCAGAACCTGCCAAACTATTACGATGTTGGAACAGACCGCTACCGCGGAGTCTGCCATGTAGCGCTTGCCGAAGAGGGGTTCAACCTCCCCGGCACTGTGCTGTTCGGCACAGATTCGCACACATGCACCTCGGGTGCATTCGGCATGTTCGGTTCAGGCATCGGCAACACTGACGCGGCATTCATTCTCGGCACCGGCAAACTCTGGGAAAAAGTGCCAGAATCGATGCTATTCACCTTTGATGGTGAAATGCCCGAATACCTTTCCGCAAAAGACCTCATTCTGCAGATTCTTGGCGATATCGGCACCGACGGGGCCACCTACCGGGCAATGGAGTTCAACGGCGAAGCTATCCACGCTCTGCCGATGGAAGAGCGCATGACCCTGACCAATATGGCTATTGAGGGTGGTGGCATGAACGGCATCATTGCCGTGGACGAAATCACCGAAGCATTCGTGAAATCGAAAACTTCCAAGCCCTATGAAATCTTCACCAGTGATCCTGGAGCGGAGTATTTCAGCAAAACCCGATACAACACTGCTGAGCTTGAGCCTGTAGTCGCTAAGCCGCACAGCCCCGACAACCGGGCCACAGTGCAAAGCATGAAGGGAACGAAAATAACGAAGTCCTATATCGGCTCATGCACTGGCGGAAAATTGGCCGATTTCAAACTGGCAGCAAAGATACTCAGCGGCCAGAAAGTTTCGGTACCGACAAACATTGTGCCTGCAACGGTCAAAGTGGCGCGCGACCTTGAAACAGAACTTTACAATGGCAAAAGCCTCAAATCCATTTTCGAGGATGCAGGATGCTCAATAGCATTGCCCTCCTGCGCAGCCTGCCTTGGTGGCCCTTCGGATACCGTCGGCCGCTCGGTTGATTGCGATGTTGTGGTATCAACCACCAACAGAAACTTCCCGGGCCGCATGGGCAGCAAAAATGCCGAAGTCTACCTGGCTTCGCCACTGACTGCGGCGGCATCGGCAATTACGGGCAAACTTACTGATCCGAGGAATTACCTCTGAACGAACCAGAACAGAAACACGACAAAAATGGAAAGTATCATTCAAGGAAAAGCCTTTGTGCTGGGCAGAAACATAGACACCGACCAGATCATTCCGGCTGAGCATCTTGTTTACAGCCTCTCCGACCCGGAAGAGGTCAAGCTGTATGGCAAATATGCCCTTTCCGGCGTTCCTCCGGCACAGAGCGGTCTGCCTGAGGGCAACATACCCTTTGTACGGGAAGGAAGCTTCACGGCCGACTACACCATCATTATTGCAGGTCAGAACTTCGGCTGTGGTTCTTCACGGGAGCATGCCCCGTTTGCTTTGCAGGTGGCCGGCGTCAAGGCGATTATTGCCGAGTCCTATGCCAGAATCTTTTACCGCAACTGTGTTGATGGTGGTTTTGTAATACCATACGAAACAGCCATGCACCTTGCCCAAACTGTGAAAACCGGTGATGAACTGAAAATAGACATCAAGGCAAACACGGTTGAAAACCTGACATCGAAGGAAACCTACCAGCTCAATGCGCTGGGCGATGTCTTCAATATTGTAGAAGCGGGCGGCATTTTCGCCTATGCACGCAAAGAAAACCTTATGGCCCAGAGCTGACAGAAATATGACCCAAACAGGAAAACCGATAGAGCTTTACGATACCACGCTGCGCGACGGAACACAGGGAGAACACATCAACCTTTCCGTACAGGACAAGCTGCTGATTGCAGCCCGTCTTGACGAGTTCGGCATGGACTACATTGAAGGCGGATGGCCGAGCAGCAACCCGAAAGATGAAGAGTTCTTCAAACGAGCGGCCTCCATGCCGCTGCGGCATGCAAAACTCTGCGCCTTCGGCTCCACCGCCCGTTACCCCGACGGCGTAGACAAAGATCCCAACCTTCTCGGACTTCTTGCTTCCGGGGTTCCGGTAATCACCATATTCGGTAAAACCTGGAAAGCCCACTCTACAAAGGGGCTCGGCATTTCAGATGAAGAAAACCGGCTGCTGATCCAACGATCGGTAGCATTCCTCTGCAACAAGGGCCGCGAGGTCTTTTTTGATGCGGAACATTTCTTTGACGGATACAGGGATAATCCGGAATTTGCACTCGAAATGCTCATGGCGGCTACCAAAGGTGGAGCAACAAGACTGATTCTCTGCGACACTAACGGAGGCTCTCTCCCGCACGAAGTCTCCGAAACCGTACGAGTGGTGCTGGAAAAAACCGGTGTGCCAGTTGGCATTCACTGCCACAACGACAGCGACCTTGCAGTTGCAAACTCTATTGCCGCCGTCATGGCAGGCGCTACTCATGTACAGGGAACAATCAATGGCATCGGAGAGCGTTGCGGCAACGCCAACCTCATCAGCATCGTAGCGAACCTCATGCTGAAACTTCCCGACACAAAAACATCTGTTGTCGATCTCAGTCAGCTGACCTCGCTCTCAAAGTTCGTCTTTGAAATACTCAACCTCCCCCCCGACACCAAAGCGCCGTTTGTCGGCAAATCAGCGTTCGCTCACAAGGGAGGCATCCATGTAAGCGCCGTCATGAAGGAAAGCTCGCTTTATGAGCACATTGATCCCGCCCTTGTTGGCAACCGACAGAGGGTTCTCGTGTCGGAACTTGCCGGGCAGAGCAATATCCGCTACAAAGCGCAGGAACTTGGCATTGCCATTCCTGAAACAGGCGACCAGATACGCAATATTGTAAAGCATGTCAAAGAACTGGAACATAAAGGCTTCCAATTTGACGGTGCTGAGGCCTCATTTGAGCTGATTCTGCAAAAGGAACTCGGCTCATTCACCCCGTACTTCACCATTCAGGAAAGCAAAGTCTATATCGAATCGGGTCTTGATGGACGCAAAGTGGACCAGGCTGTGCTGAAAGTTGAGGTTGGGGGCGAGATTGAGCATATAGCCGCAGAGGGTGACGGACCGGTCAATGCGCTCGACAAAGCTCTTCGCAAAGCACTTATTCGGTTCTATCCCGAAATCAGGAGCATCAGACTGGTCGACTACAAGGTTCGTGTACTGGAGGAAAAACGAGGAACAAGCGCCAAGGTCCGGGTACTCATTGAAACCGGCAACGGTGGAAACACATGGGGAACTGTTGGCGTATCCACAAACATCATTGAAGCCAGCCTACAGGCCCTGCAGGACAGTATGAATTACCATCTCTTCACCCTTCATGCATCAGTCCCGAAGCCTGAAGGGGCCGAAAAAACCTGAGAGCATTCAGCGGCAACCTTCATTGAGAACTTGCCAGACACTTCTTTTTCCTGTATTATCCTACATAAACCCACGGCACCACAATAGCGTATGCCGTGGTACAGGGCCGGCAGCCCCGCCGGCATTGTGGTTCGCTGCCCTCTTCCTTTCTTTCTGCAGTGAAGTGCTTCAACCATAGCAATAACCTTACCCCCATGAGGATTGCAGATTTCGACCCCGAAAACAAGCCAAGGGAACGCTTCATTGCCCATGGCCCGGCAGCATTAAGTTCAGCGGAACTTCTGGCGATTGTTCTGCGCGTAGGCACAAGAGAACACAATATTCTCGACACCTGCAACGAGCTTCTCTCCCTTCACGGACTTGAAGCACTTGCGGAACTGACTCTGGAGGAACTGCAGGAAACAAGCGGGATAGGCCCTTCAAAGGCCATGCAGATAAAGGCAATATTCGAGCTCAACAAACGGCTCCACTACAAACGAAACACCAACAGAAAAATACAGGGTGCGCGGGATGTGTTTGAGTATATGAAGGGAAGAGTGTCGGACGAAACAAAAGAGCACCTCTTTGTGCTCCACCTCAACACCAAAAATCAGATAACAAAGTGTGTAGAGGTAACCATAGGAACCCTCAACGCCTCGCTCATCCATCCACGAGAGGTGTTCAAATCGGCAATCAGAGAGAGTGCCAACGCAATCATTCTGGTGCACAACCACCCCTCTGGCGATACTGAACCCAGCAATGCCGACCGGCAGGTCACAAACCTTCTGAAACAGGCCAGCGCCGTCATTCAGATTGATCTGCTCGACCATGTCATCATCGGGAAAACAGGATGGTACAGTTTCCGAGAAAACAACCAGCTTTCCTGAAACCGTCCCCTCCCTGCTGTAATCGCATCACACCACCGGGACAGCTTCGGGAAGCAGACCTTCGGTCTCCGCGCCTTCAGTTACCTCACGGACATTTTTTGCCTGCAGCCCTTTCTGGGTGGTATCAAACTCAAAATCAACTTCAGCATCCTGAGTCAGCACCTTGAAGGGCTGCTCTGAATCAATGGCGGAAAAATGAACAAAAATATCCTCTCCCCCTTCGGGATGAAGAATAAAACCATAACCCTTCTTCCCGTCAAACCACTTTACTGTGCTTCTTGCCATGTCTTCCCAAAAAATTTATATCATTGAACAAACCTCTGCAACCATTCAGGGGGTTGGAGGAGTTGCAACATGCATTATTACTTTAATTTAATGTATATGTTTAATAGGTCTTTGCATAAAAGGTAAATTTCAATAAAAGGCATTTACGAATAATTTATCTCTTATCACCAAAAGACAGTGAATTTAACACCGATACAACAATGAAACACACCATAGTCATAACAGGTGCTGGAAAGGGAATCGGCCGAGCCATAGCTCTTGATTTTTCAAGAGCCGCCTCTGCCGACCCGTCATTTGAGCCTGTGCTCGTTCTGCTTTCAAGAACCGGGAGCGACCTTGAAAGCCTTGCCGCCGAATGTGCATCTCGGGGAGTACAAACGGAGTGCATTGTGGCAGACATCACCGAAATAGGTGCCCTACAGGCTCTGGTAGAAGACATTGTGGGACGCCATGGAACCATTGACTGCCTTATAAACAATGCTGGAGTTGGACGGTTCGGCCCTTTCACGGAGCTGACAGAGGAAGACTACCAGTACACGATGGACATCAATCTGAAAGGAACTTTTTTTCTGACACAGAAGGTTTTCCCGATAATGGAAAGCAACCGGTCAGGACATATTTTCTTTATCACTTCTGTTGCTGCTGAAAAGGCCTATCCATCCTCTGCTCTCTATTCAATGTCGAAGTACGCCCAGAAGGGCCTGGTTGAAGCAATGCGGCTTTACGCGGTGAAATGCGGAGTCAGGATAACCAATGTCATGCCCGGCGCCGCAGTAACTCCGATGTGGGGAGAACTGGACAAAGTCACGAAAAACCTCATGATGATGCCCGAAGACATCTCAGGGCCAATCGTCCAGGCCTACCTTCTTCCCCAAAGAACCTCGGTTGAGGAAATAGTGCTCCGGCCGGTAGGGGGCGACATCAACGAATAATCAGGATCTCCGAAAGCCCTCCTCCTGTGGGAAAGCTTCTTTTTTTCCTGTATTTTCATACACTTCGCCCTCTCCAGCGACTTTTCAATACCAGAACAAGGGAACCAATGAGCCTCAAGGACACAATAGATCTCGACATGAAAACCGCCATGAAAAGCGGCGACAAAAATCGGCTGACCACCATCCGTGCCATTCGCGCAGGCCTTCTTGAAAAAGAGGTCTCCATAAGGGTAGGAGGAAAGGCTGAACTCAGTGATGAACAGCAAACAGAGGTTCTTGTCGGCATGGCGAAACGACGCCGCGACTCAATAACGCAGTTCACTGAAGGAAACCGCCCCGACCTTGCAGCCATTGAAGAGGCTGAACTTGCAATCATTGAAGAGTTTCTGCCCGAACCCGCCACAGACGAGGAAATTACCGCCGTGGTCAAGGAAATCATTACAGCAACGGGAGCCGCATCCATGAAGGATATGGGTAAAGTCATGGGACAGGCCATGAAATCCCTCAAAGGAAAAGCTGACGGCACAATAGTTCAGAACACCGTCAAATCACTCCTCAACCCATAACCCTCTTCCATCCCGACAATGCTCGACATCACCATACTCCGCGACTCCCCTGACGACATCATCACCATGCTCCATAACCGCCAGCAGCCTGAAGATGAAGCCAAACTTCGCCTGCTGCTTGAAGAGGACAGAGAGCGCAGAAGACTGGTTAAAGAAAGCGATGAACTGAAATCACTCCGCAACAGGAAGTCAAAGGAAATTGCTGAAATAAAAAAAAGCGGCTCCGGCTCCACTGACGCCCTTATTCTTGAAATGCAGTCGGTCGGCACAGCAATTGCTGAGATGGACAGCCGCCTTACGGCCCTTGAAGCCTCAATGGAGGATATTCTTCTTGCCCTTCCCAACCGCCTGCACCCCTCGGTTCCGGTAGGTCGCTCGGCTGAAGAAAACGAGGTGTTCGGCGAACCTGTGCGGTTCAGCCACCCGCTTGATTTCCCGTTAAAAAACCACCTTGAACTGGGAAAATCTCTGGGCATCCTTGATTTTGAACGCGGCGCAAAGGTCAGCGGTGCAGGATTTCCTGTTTATATGGGCCAAGGAGCCCGCCTTGAAAGGGCCCTCATCAACTTCATGCTCGACAGCCACACCGAAAAGCACGGCTACAAAGAGGTTTTTCCTCCCTTTATGGTCAACCGCGAGTCACTGAGGGGAACAGGACAGTGGCCGAAGTTTTCCAGTGAAGTCTACCACATGCCCGAGGATGAACTCTACGCCATCCCAACAGCAGAAGTTCCCGTAACCAACCTGCACCGCGGCGAACTCCTTAAAGCCGAATCTCTCCCAATCTCCTATGCAGCCTATTCAGCCTGCTTCCGAAGAGAGGCTGGCAGTTACGGAAAAGACACCAGGGGTTTTCTCAGGGTGCACCAGTTCAACAAGGTTGAAATGGTCAAATTTACCCGACCGGAGGACTCATACCAGGCGCTTGAAGATATCAGAGGCCACGCCGAAGCGATACTCAAAGCCCTTGAAATTCCCTACCGCGTGCTCCTGCTCTGCAGCGGAGACATCAGTGCCAATGCCACAAAATGTTATGATATAGAGGTATGGTCTCCGGCTGAAGACAAATATCTTGAAGCGTCAAGTTGTTCAAACTTCGAGGATTATCAGGCAAGAAGGGCAAACATACGATTCCGCAGGGATGCAAAGTCAAAACCAGAATTTGTCCATACCCTGAACGGATCAGGACTGGCAACCTCGCGGCTCATGGTATCACTGATGGAGCACTACCAGACCCCTGAAGGAGGAATTCAGGTTCCCGAAGCACTGAGGCCCTATACCGGGTTCAGCGAAATCACCCCTCCCGCTCAATAGCGTCAAGAAACTCGCGAACCATACGGCTCACCCTGTCCACATCTATCAGGAAAGAATCGTGGCCGTATGGTTCGTCAAGGTAGAGGATTCTCGCATTCGGCAGCTTTTGGACCAGCTCTTCCTGCTCCTCTTTCGGGTAGAGCAGGTCTGTTGTGATGGAGAGAACTTCCACAGGTAGCGTCATACCGCTCAGTACCTCATCATAGCTTGTCCGTCCCCTTCCAAGATCATGCATATCCATTGCACGGGTCAGGGTGATGTAGGTATTGGCGTCAAACCGGTCCACCAGCTTCATTCCCTGATAGCGCATATAGCTTACAGCGTTGAAAAGCCCGTCGTCACCTACCCTTCGACCAAAACGATCCTGAAAGTTCTCAAAACTGCGATAAGTGCACATGGCCATCATTCTGGCTGCCGACAGTCCGCCGGCAGGGGGAGCTGACGATTCATACCAGCCACCGTTCCAGTTGCGGTCTGCGGCAATTGCCTGCCGCTGCGCCTCGCTCTGCGCAATGCACCAGGAGGAATGGCGACCTGAAATGCCCATTGGCATGAGCCCTCGGATCATCTCAGGATAGAGGGCTCCCCATTCAAGCGCCTGCATGCCTCCAAGCGAAGCCCCCACCGCCAGCTTGATGCGGCGAATGCCGAGATGCTCCAGAAGCCGATGCTGGAGATGCACCATATCCCTGATGGTAATGGCGGGAAAATCAGGGCCGTAATGCCTCCCTGTTTCCGGGTTATGGGAGAGCGGACCGGTTGTACCGTAACAGCTGCCAAGCACATTGCAGCAGATGATGAAGTCAACCGAAACATCAAAGGCGCCACCGGGCGAAAACAGCCCTGGCCACCAGGCATCAACATCTGCCGACCCTGTCAGAGCGTGGCAGACAAGCACCACATTGTCAGCGGATTCGTTGAGAGTGCCCCAGGTTCTGTAAGCAACCTCAACTTCCGGAATAACACTGCCCTGCTCTGTAAGAAAAGGTTCTATAGAGGTAAAACGGAGGGTGTCGGGGGAAATAAGTTCGTTGATAGCTCTCATGCCTTGTTATCGGAGTGTTCAAATGCCTGCTGAAAATCTTCCCTGATGTCATCAATATGCTCCAGGCCAACCGATACCCGTATCATGTCGGCACTGACGCCGGCCGACGCCTGTTCCTTGTCGTTCAGTTGCTGGTGCGTTGTGGAAGCTGGATGAATCACCAGTGTCTTTGCGTCTCCCACATTGGCAAGATGGCTTGCAAGCTTGACGCTGTTGATGAAGGAAACCGACCCCGAGTATCCCCCCTTTATACCGAAAGAGAGAACGCATCCAAAACCGTTCTGGAGATAGCGCTTCGCCAGTTCATGCGATTGGTGACTTTCCAGTCCCGGATAGTTCACCCATGCAACCGCAGGGTGGGACTCAAGCCATCGGGCAAGCTCCAGGGTGTTTGAGGCGTGCCGGTCAACTCGCAACGAAAGGGTTTCAAGACCCTGAAGAAGAAGAAAGGAGTTGAACGGACTGATTGCCGGACCAAAATCACGAAGCCCTTCCACCCTTGCCTTTACAATAAAGGCAAGCTCACCGAAGGATTCAGTGAACCGCAGACCGTGATAGCCTTCGGAGGGCTCACTGAGAAGAGGGAAACGGCCATTGTTCCAGTTGAACGAGCCACCGTCAACAATAATCCCGCCCATAGAGGTTCCATGACCACCAATCCATTTTGTGGCCGACTCAACCACAATTGAAGCACCATGCTGAAGCGGGCGGCAGAGGTATCCGCCGCAGCCGAAAGTGTTGTCAACAATAAGGGGAATGCCATGTTCATCGGCAATAGCCGCAATGGCCTCAAAATCGGGAACATAAAAGGCCGGGTTGCCTATGGACTCAAGATAGATTGCTTTTGTTGAGGGCTGTAATGCACGGTGGAACTGCTCCGGATCCATCCCTTCAACAAAACTCACACCAATGCCAAGCCGGGCAAAGGCGACCTTGAACTGGTTGTATGTACCACCGTAAAGATAGCTGGATGACACAATGTGGTCGCCGGCCCGGCAGATGCTTGAAATGGCAATAAACTGCGCCGAATGGCCACTTGCCACCGCAAGGCCGGCTTTGCCACCCTCAAGCGCTGCAACCCGCTGCTCAAAAACATCCGTTGTCGGGTTCATGAGGCGGGTATAAATATTGCCTGGCACTTTGAGCGCAAACAGGTCGGCGCCATGTTCGGCACTGTCGAATGAATAGGCTGTGGTCTGGTAGATGGGAACAGCGCGCGATTTCGTTACCGGATCGGGCTGCTGTCCGGCATGGACCTGCAGGGTTTCAAACCTGTACGGGGATGAATTCTCTGTCATGTTGGCACAATGCATTGCGGCGTTGACGGCCATCATCATCTGGCGGGATAACAATATCAGTGAAACACCCCCCTTCTCCATTACAGGGAGCGCTCCGTCATCTCTCCCGGCTTCCTTGCCAGGATGGAATTGGCACCAATCATTATTGGAATGACGGTTGCCAAGGCTTCTCAGGGCCAGTCCCTCCACCTTTCTCGATGATAGCGTAAAATCTTGAAAAGAACTTTAGTTCAATGAATCTACAACAGCAAAGAGTATTTTACAAACAGCCCGCAACCCCTCCGCACCCTGAACCCCGTTATAAGCGCCCATGACTTCAGCCAGAGAACTCGCATTCAATCTCCTCCAGGCACTTGAAACCGGAACCCGCCACTCCGATTCCCTCCTGCACGACATGCTCCGTAAGTCGGCACTCAGCCGCACCGACAGGGCATTTGCCACATCACTCGTCAACGGCGTACTCCGTTACCGCCTGCAGCTGGATTTCGTCATTAGCCGCTTCTACAGCCATAATCTCCAGAAAGCCGCTCCAGCCATACGCAACATCCTACGCCTCGGTGCCTGGCAGCTGCTCTTTCTCGACCGGGTACCCGCCTGGGCAATTGTGAACGAATCAGTCCGGCTTGCCCGCCGCTTCAAGGGAGAACGCATGGCAAAGCTTGTCAATGCTGTCCTGAGAAAAATCAGCCCTGAAACCGTCCATCTCGAAGAGTGGCTCAAGGGCATGGAGCCAGCCGCAAGACTCGCCGTGCTCCACTCCCATCCTGAAGAGCTTGTCTCCCAATGGATTACCGCATATGGCGAAGAAACAGCAGAATCAATGCTCCGCTACGACAACGAATCTCCATGGTTCGGGTTCCGCCTCAACAGCCTGAAAACAGATTTAAATCGCTTTTTCAATGAAGCCGACACTCGGGAGGTGACACGGATTGAATCGGGCCTCAGAGAGATTTTTCTTTCCCAGGAGTTCAGCCCGTTTGAAGCCCCACTGCGAAGCGGCCTCTTGAGCGTGCAGAACCCGACGCAGCTTCTGGCCTGCCTACTCTTGAACCCCGTGCCAGGAAGCGAGGTGCTCGACATGTGCGCGGCACCCGGAGGAAAAGCCGCCGCTCTTTGTGAGCTGATGGGCAACGAAGGCCACCTCACCACACTTGACATCTATGAACAGAAAACCGCTAAAATTCAGCGGCTTGCCGAAACTCTCGGCATTTCAATCATTACGGCCCGAACTGCCGATGCCCGGACATTCACACCCCCAACCCCTTCCGACTCCATTCTTCTGGACGCACCATGCACCGGCACCGGAGTTCTTGGCCGACGGACAGAACTGAGGTGGAAACTCAGCAGCGAAAAACTCGAAGAACTCCTGAAGCTTCAGGGTGAGCTGCTTGAGCAGGCCGCACAGCTTCTCAAGGAGGGCGGCACTCTGGTTTACGCAACCTGTTCAGTCGACCCCCGTGAAAACAATCTACAGACAGAGGCGTTTCTCCAAAGGCACCCTGAATTCAGTCCGGACAGCCGTCCGGGGCTCATTCCTCCCGAATTTGCTGCAGAGATGAGCCCTGACGGCTCGCTTCTCACCCTTCCGGGAGAGCGACCTGGATTTGACGGAGGATTCTGCCACAGGATGGTGAAAAATTCTGGATAACTGACAAAATGGAACCACGGCAGACACAGTTCAGCACCGTTCTCGAAAACTTTCTGAACTACCTCTCGATTGAACGGAACTTCTCCCTGAACACCCGCGATTCCTACCGCAACGACCTTCAGCGCTACCTTCTGGCAATGGAGGAAGAGTGCAGCTCCCTTGAAACAATCACCCCTGAATCCATAAATCGATTTATTGATATACTCCACAAAACCGGCCTTGAGGCCAGCTCAATAGCCAGAAATGTATCGGCCATCCGATCACTTCACCGGTTTCTCCTTAACGACAGGGTGCTTGAAACCAATCCATCCGAAAATCTCCATCAGCCAAAACAGCGAAAATACCTCCCTTCTGTACTGACGCTTGATGAAACTATGCGGGTTCTTGCAGCTCCCCTGAAACGGGTTCCTTTGGGAAAACTGCACCTTCGCGACCAAGCAATCCTTGAACTGCTCTATGCCACAGGCATGAGGGTAAGTGAACTGGTCAACCTGAAACAACAGAGCATGTATCTGGAGGAACAGTTCATTCGAGTTTTGGGGAAAGGCTCAAAAGAGCGGCTGGTACCAATAGGAAATTCTGCCGTGGAAAGCCTCACCCTCTACCGCCAGAAACTTCGCATTCAGCTTGCTGGAGCACAGTCCGAAGATTACCTCTTTCTCAATGCTAGGGGGAAGAACATGAGCCGAATGGCCGTATTCAGTATTGTAAAGGAGTATGCCATGCTGGCAGGCATAAGAAAAAACATCAGCCCTCACACCTTTCGCCACACATTCGCAACCCATCTGCTTGAAGGGGGTGCCGACCTGCGCGCCGTGCAGGAAATGCTTGGTCACAGCTCCATTGTTGCCACACAGATTTACACCCACATTGACCGCTCTTTTGTTAAAGAGGTCCACAGAAGCTTTCATCCCAGAGGGTAAAGGAACTCAGCCCAGCAACTACCACGACTTTTCGTGGCTCTCCTGTTCAATTTTTAGGGCTGTAAGCGTAAGATTGACATCGAGCAGGAAAAAAATGAGTGACAGGCAAAGCGACACCATTCCACCGATAAAAAGCGAAGCAATAATCAGCGAAGTATCGAGCGTGATGAGCACTGAAATAAACAGAAGGATAATCAGCACTGATGCACCAAGGCAGGTCAAGGTAGCAAGAATAATGGACATACGGGTATAGCTAGCCCGCTTCCAGAGAACGGCAAGTTCCCTGTTGATGGTTGCCGCGGAGCCCTCTTCAGATGCATCAAGTCCCGTCAAAAGAGCCCGTGAGCGGTCAATGATGCGCCCCATACGGTTGGTCATGGTAAGCAGCAGCAGGCCGATTCCGGAAATGAGAATAACTGGGCCTATTGCAGTCTGCAGAACCGGAACAAATTCCCCTATGGACGATGATGACATGATTGATATTCAGGATATAAAGATTAATAAAATAATGAATGGAAATCAGAGACCGAACGAATATATGTCACCCGGAGCAGGAATACTTACCCTTACCCCGAGACGCTCCTGAAGAAGGTCACGGAACGATCGTTTTGCCGGAGGGTCGCCATGCACCACGAAAAACTCAGGACTCCCTTTAAACCCGCCTGCCCATCGAAGCATGTCCTCTCGGTCGCCATGGGCGGAAAGTCCTCCAATGGTATGCACATGAGCCGCCACAGAATACTTGCGGCCCTGAAGCGTTACATCCCGGGCCCCGTCCACTATAGCTCTGCCCAGCGTCCCCTCAGCCTGATAGCCGGTAAAGAGAATATGGCATTCCGAACGATGGATATTGTGCTTCAGATGGTGCAGTATCCTGCCACCATTGCACATACCGCTGCCGGCAATGATTATTGCGCCGCTGTGAATGGCGTTGATTGCCTGCGACTGCTCCACCCTCGGGGTGAAATGAAGATTGTGAAGCGGGGGGAGCGAAGTAGGATTGTTCCTGTACACTGCAGCCTGGGCATCAAACAGTTCAGGATGATTCCAGTAGATACTGCTTGCCTCAATAGCCATAGGGCTGTCAAGAAATACCTGCCAGTTCTTCATCCCCCATGCCTCATAATGCTCAGCAAACAGATACAGGAGTTCCTGACTCCTGCCCACTGCAAACGCCGGGATGACAATATTTCCTCCATCCCGCCTCGCCACGCTGATGAGTTCTCCGATCTCGGCAATTGTCCCTTCAAGTTTCCGGTGAACCCTGTCACCATAAGTGCTTTCAATCAAAACTGCGTCAGCCGTCTCAACTGTTTCGGGATCATTGAGAACCGGGCTTCCGTACTGCCCCAGATCACCGCTGAATACCAGCTTCTTTTCAACTTCGCCCTCCTGCAGCCACAATTCAACCAGAGCGGATCCAAGAATGTGCCCCGCATCCCGAAAGCGGACCTTCACTCCGGAAAAAATCTCATGCTGCTCCCCATAGGGAAGCCCTTTGAACACATTGAGAGCCACAACGGCGTCTTCGCGAGTATAGAGCGGCTCGGCATGACGGTCGGAATCGGAATGAGGATGCTTCTGGCGGTAGAGGGCATCCCGCTCTGAAAGCACTGCCGAATCAAGCAGAAGCACGCCGCAAAGGTCGCGGGTTGCCAGCTGCGCATACACCGGACCACTGAAGCCCTGCTTGACAAGTAGGGGAATACGGCCGGAATGGTCGATATGCCCGTGACTCAGAATTACGGCGTCAATAGACGATGGATCAAAGGGAAAGGGTTTGCGGTTCAGCGCCTCATCAGCGTCCGATCCCTGCACGAGACCGCAGTCAAGCAGCAGGGTTCTACCGGCTGCATGCACAATATGGCATGAACCGGTAACCCGCTCTGTTGCTCCGTAGAATGCAATATTCATAGCACAACCTTACGATGTAGTTCAATCAGCTGACCCCTCAGATCTTGCGGCGCTTTTTGGGGCCCGTAAAGAACCCGCCGTCCTTGGACGAGGATTTGCCTGCAGACCGTGATGGCCGTTTTGCACCTTTACCAACACCTGCATACGCGCCTGCGGAGTCGCGCGACTCCATTTTGGAAACCCTGAGTTGACGCCCGCACACTCTAACCTTGCGAAGATCATGCATCACATCGTTGGGCATTCCGGAAGGAAGCTCAACAGTACTGTAATCATCACCGATTGAAATACGACCTATAGCTTCAGGATCAAGCCCAATTTCATTGATGATGGCGCCAAGAATGTTGCCAGCCTGAACACCATGCCCACTGCCAACCTCTATCCGGTATACTTCCCGCCGTTCATCGCCATACATGTCGTCCCGTCTCGCCTTTTTGCGGAAGGGGGCGTCATCTCTTGAGCGCTCCACCATCTCACGACGGACAGGTCTCTCGGCCTTTGCCGGTTTTGCAGAAAAAAGAAGAGGCGTATCGCCCTGAACCATGGCTGCAAGTGCTGCAGCAGCGTCAAGCTCCGGAACATCATGTTCGCGGCAGTACTGCTCAACAAGACGGGTAAAGAAAGCAAGATCCTCAGCAGCAATGGTATCTGAAATGCGCTGTTTGAATTTTGCAATCCGCTTGTCGTTGATAATCTCGGTAGAAGGGAGCTCCATCAGCTCTATCTTCTTGCGGGTAGCTTTTTCAATAGAGTAAAGCATATTCTTCTCTCTGGGGGAAACAAACAAAATTGCCTCGCCGCTTCTGCCTGCACGCCCCGTCCGGCCGATCCGGTGAACATATGATTCCGTGTCAGAAGGAATGTCGTAATTGATGACATGACTAATCCTTTCAACATCAAGACCACGGGCAGCAACATCAGTGGCAATAACAATATTCAGCGTTCCCGCCTTGAGCTGATCAACCGTCCGTTCCCGCTGCTGCTGTACCATATCACCATTGAGAGCCGACGCACTGTAACCTCTTGCCTGCAGTTTTTCTGCGAGCTCAAGCGTCATTGTCTTGGTTCTTACAAAAATAAGCATCCCCTCAAACGGCTCTACCTCCAGAATCCTTGTAAGGATGTCAAGCTTGTGGCTTCCACCAACAATCCAGTAGCGCTGGCGAATGGTATCAACGGTTGTCGTTTTAGCCTTTATGGTGACTTCAACCGGATCATTCAGGTACTTCTGGGCTATACGGCGGATTGGAGCCGGCATGGTTGCTGAAAAAAGTGCAACCTGGCGCTCGGAAGGCGTCTGTTCAAGAATCCACTCAACATCATCAATGAAGCCCATGCGAAGCATTTCGTCAGCCTCGTCAAGTACCAGACACTTGAGCGAATGCAGCTTGAGCGAACCTTTGCGCATATGGTCCATTACCCTGCCCGGCGTGCCGACCACTACATGGACACCCCGCTTCAGCATGCGAAGCTGACCGCCGTACTCCTGGCCGCCGTATACAGGAAGCACATGGAAACCCTTAAGGTGTTCGGCATACTTGTGAAAAGCCTCAGCCACCTGAATGGCAAGCTCACGCGTAGGAGCCAGAACCAGCACCTGGGGGTCCGTCAGGGAAAGATCAATATTGGAAAGTATCGGCAAAGCGAAAGCGGCTGTTTTGCCGGTTCCGGTCTGCGCCTGCCCGAGCACATCACGGCCCTCAAGGAGCAGTGGTATGGTTCGTGCCTGTATGGGGGTGGGAGTTTCATATCCGACATCCGTCAGCGCCCGAAGTATGGGCTCAGCCAGATTCAAGTCGGAAAAACTGATGGCGGGCTGTATTTTTTCGTCACTCATGCTCTTTATTCCTGTATGGATAAAATTGTTTGCAATACCTCGTTCATTGAGGTGGCAACAATGCAGGAAAGCAATAATATGAAGGAAGAAGTTCTGCCTGTTGCAAAAAAACCCTCACAGACAGGCAACGATCATCATAAAAACGAAAGCACACAACACCTGCTCTTTCTTAGCATATTCACCACGCGGTCAATGCGATTGCAAAGGTACGCATTATTTTTGCCAATTGCGAAAAGTATTTCACTCCACCATCCACCTGCTTTTTTTGTACTTTATGGCACCTGCTGGCTGGAGCACAGCCAACATTTATGCAATGCGTAACAACATCACCAATGCGGAATAGCGGCATAACCCCATACAACCTTATTCTTCCCCCTGCCCTGTTCATTCTGAAGCAGATCGGAAAAGTTCAGGAGAAAGTCGGGCTGTTTTTTTCACTTCGCCGCAGCGTGTTCACTGAGCTTGAAGCAGCGACCGTCACCATCTCTTCCGGCAGGTTCCGGATGTGGGTTCATGCCGCCTCTGTTGGAGAGTTTGAGCAGGCACGCCCTGTTATTTCAGCACTCAAAAAGAGCCACCCCGACATTGCCGTTTTTGTTTCGTTCCTTTCCGATTCCGGTTACAACGCAAGAAAAAACTATCCCGACGCCGACGCCGTATTCTATCTGCCGGCAGACACCCCTGAAAATGCAGAAAAAACCGCATCGCTCGTTAAGGCCGACATATTTATGCTGATGCGTTACGACTTCTGGCCTAATCACCTCCTTGCCGCAAAACGGCACGGAGCCACCATGATTCTGGCCGCCGCCGTGCTCCGGCCCGGCTCCGCCTACTTCAACCCGCTCCTGAAAGGCTTTTACCGCACCGTTTTCAATCTTTTCGATCGGATTTTCACCGTATCGGAGAATGACGCCCGGGCATTCAGGGAACGATTTGGCTGCATTCAGGCCGAAACCGCCGGAGAGCCGAGAATTGATCAGGTTATTCTGCGCAGCAGGCACACAGAGCATGTTGCTCACCTGAAGACCCACTTCACAAACCGCAGTGTTCTTGTTGCGGGAAGCGTCTGGGAAAAAGACGAAGAGCTGATTCTGGAAGCCATGCGCTCCCTTCAAAATCCCCCATCACTCATACTGGTTCCCCACAAGGTGGATAAAGAAAACATTGAGCGCATTGAAAAGCGACTTCAGACGGAGAATCTAGGTTCTGCGAGGGTATCCTGCCTTGAGGAAAGTTTTGACGCCCAAAAGCAGGTGCTCATCATAGACCAGACCGGCTATCTGCTCGAACTCTACTCGCTTGCCTCGATTGCCTATGTTGGGGGAGGGTTCGGCGTCAATGTGCACAACACCCTTGAGCCTTCAGTCTACGCAATACCGGTCATCTTCGGACCCCGATATCACAACTCACCTGAAGCCGAAACTCTGCTACAGACTGGCGGGGCATCAACAGCCCAAACTCCCGAAGAACTTAGCCGTATCCTTGACAGGCTTATCAATAGGGAAGGGGCTGCAGAACAACAGGGAAATGCTGCCGGAGAGTTTATACGAAACGGAGCAGGTGCAACAGCCCGAATTTCAGGCTTTGCTGAACGGGTAATTCAGCAGGCAATTCCGCAGCCGAATTAAGAGCGCAGCCAGCTAACTGGCTGCCGGCCCCAAAACCAATTTGGAAAAATAATTCTTCAGTGACTGATGCCGGTCCAGTCCGAGTTTTTTATGGAGACGGTACCTGATGTTCTCCACTCCCCGCACCGACACCCCCAGAATTCTCGCCATCTCTCTGGATGAATAATTCAGCTTGATAAAAAGGCATACACGACGCTCGCGTCCGGTCAGTAACGGGTAGAGAGACTCCAGTGCTGAAAGAAACCCCACATCCGCCTCTGTCAATTCGCGGCCAAGCACCCGGCATTCCTGCTCCCTGTTTGAAAGATCCGAGCAAAGCCCAACCAGTACCTTCTGCAACTTCGGGTCAATGTCGGCCGCGCCAATATGATCGCAAAGCGATGAAAGCGAATGGATTGTGTCGTCATACTGATTAGCCACTCCAGCAAGCTCCGTCTCTTTAAGGGCAAGAATATCCTGACACGCACCTCTCTCAGTTTCAAAATGCCGACGGATTTTGCGAGACTCCTCAGAAAGCAGGTTGATCTGCATGCCATACTGCGCTTCGCGCGTAGCATACTCTTTTTTTATCGCCGCAATCTTCTGTTCATGGAGCTCTTCGCCTTCAAGCAGGTCCATGCGCAGGGCATCAAGTGCCTGAAAATATCCTTCCCTTCCGCTTCCTGCCGGGGGAAAATCAATAGGGTGATCGACAAGATCAAGCCATGAAAGGCGCGCAACAGCGGCAAGAAAACGGTTTTTCAGATCCTCCTCGGAATTGACAGCCACAACACCGGGAACCGCATACTGCCCGAACAGCTCTTGTGCCTCAAGAACGCTCTTCATCGCATCATCATAACTGTCCACAATCATCGCCTGCGATTTCAGAGGACACAGAGCGCCAAGGCTCTCCATGTCGGTTCTGATATCGGGATGAACATTGTAGACGACAAGAAGCGCTATCCACGGCCCCCAGTTATAGAACAGGTTGGCATAATCCTGCTTATAGCTTAGACGGACTTCACGGATTGGGTCATAATCAATAACCACATAGACCTTTTTCTCTTCCACCTTCAGCTCATCACATACCAGCCTGAAGAGTTCTTTATCAATAAAGTCAAGATAGGTCCCCCTCTCAGCCGACACACGGGCATGAATAATATCCGTACCGATGGTTTCAAACACCACCCGGTAATCCGGACCGGAGTGAAACACATCCCATTCCGGCTTATGGATAATCGGCAGTCTGGTGACAGGACACTTTTTCTCTTTCATGAAAGGAAAGCGATATGAAGGTTACAGTCAAAATATAATTTCCTGACATGACGAACAAAAGGGGCCTCACAAAAAGCAGTACACTCTTATATAAGAATTGTTCCTTCTGAATATTTTCACTACATTAAATAAAGATTATTTTTATCCATTTTACAGAATCCCCAGACACAACAATAAAAACGGGGCGTCATGGAAAAGAAAACCAGCGAACTGCAGATTGAACAGTTCATGAAGCGATGCAGGGAAAACCAACTGAAAGTAACCCCGCAACGACTGGCCATATACCGTGAGCTGGCTGAAAACAGAGAGCACCCTTCAGCCGACAGGGTATACAGAAGCATTGTCAGAACAAACCCCACAATTTCCTTCGACACCGTCAACCGTACCCTCTTGACCTTTGCAGAGATCGGGGTTATAGACACCGTTGAGTCACACTCAAGTGTACGGCGATTCGATACCGACCATGAACCCCATCATCACCTTCACTGCATACAGTGCGGAAGTATCATTGATTTTTACGACAGTTCGCTCGACGCACTTCCGCTGCCCAAAGCCGCAGAAAGCAGTAAATTCAAGGTCCTCGGCAGGCGTGTGGTGATCAGCGGGATATGTGAGAACTGCCGCAAACCAGCACAGAAGAACTGAATCACCCGTTTTTAGTCCAAAAAAAGTCTCCGATAACAATCGGAGGCTTTTTTCATTCATTGCAAAAACTGGAGAGAATTGTCTTCAGGCAACCTGAATATACTTCTCTGCCTTGACTTTGCAGATAGGGCAGAATTCAGGAGGCGTGCCCAGTTCAATGTGGCCACAAACAGGGCAAAGCCATACAGCCGTGGCTGCAATGTCCTCACCTTTTTTTACAGCCTCCAGCGCAGAACGGTACAGTGCAGCGTGCACCTTCTCGGCCTCTACCGCAAATCCGAACATCCGCTTCGCCTTGTGCCCTTCAGCAACAGCCTGCTCATACATGGGAGGATACATCTCATTGTGCTCATAGGTTTCGCCGCTGATAGCCGTTTCCAGATTCTCTGCAGTTGAACCGATGGCATCGTCGGAACCAAGATGACCCTCGGCATGGATTTTTTCAGCCTCAGCCGTGGTACGAAACAGTTTTGCAATATTGGCGAATCCATCCTTCTCGGCCTTTTTGGCAAAAGTCACATACTTCATGTATGCCTGGCTCTCACCGGCAAATGCGTTCTTCAGATTCTCATGGGTAGATGGCATAACTATGCGCCCTCCTTCTTGTGGGCATCTCTATTTATTGTCGTGAGCGCTGTGAGTACGAGGCGGACGGAGCGCAGAAACCGGAGTGTACAAACGGTACATGAGGATTTCGAGCACCTACCAACGATGTAATCGCAGTGCGCAACAAATAAATAGAAGTACCCTTGATTTGATTTGAATTGATAAACAGGGATAACCGAACAAAAAAACATGTCACAGAATGTTCTTTAGCGCTGGAGAAAAACCCCGAGATCCTCCAGAAGAGACTGCAGATCCTCCTCATGCTCCACCTCGTCCTGCATTATCTGCACGGCAAGATTGAAAGTGATGGGATCTTTCATGCCGATCTCCTCAATAATGCTGTTATATGTTGTAATGGCGCACTGCTCACCCGAAATATTCTGCTCCAGAATGGTCTTCACAAACGGGTTGTCAGGTGCATCATAACCGCAATTGGTCCACTCGAACCACTGCTTCGGGCTTGTCAGCGGAGTTCCGCCGAGCTGTATAATTCTGGTGCTCACCATTTCAGCATGACGCAGTTCATCAGCCGCATGCTGCAGCAGTTCCGCCATAACGGCATCCTTCATAGGCCCTTCCACAATTTTGGCCCCTATCCAGTACTGGTAATATGCCAGCCACTCATCGGCAAAAGCCTTGTTGAGCAACTCAAGCACCCGTCCAAGATGCTCCCCTACAATTTCACGACCTCTTGTTCCCATCGCTCTATCCTCCTGGGTTTCATACATCATTGACAAAACGAACCCGTATCATTACAGATACGCAAACACCACCACAGGGATCAGCGTTCACGCCCAACCCCCTGTGGATGGTTAAAAAAACAGGCCTACTTCTCAAGCGGTTTGTGGCAGAACCACCAATCATAGCACTCATACTGCTGCATTCGTTTGTCGGCATCGCTTACATTGGTAGCCGGAGGAACAATGACGCGATCCTTCAGGAGCGTATTGTTCGGCCAATCTGCAGGCATGGCAACCTTGTTCTTGTCGGAAATCTGCAGCGCAGTAACAACACGGAGGATTTCATCCATGTTCCGGCCTATCTCCTGCGGGTAATAAAGCACGAGACGAACCTTGCCGTGGGTGTCGCCCACAAAAACGGCACGGACGGTATTGCTTCCCTTGCCCGGATGCAACATTCCCAACTTGTTGGCAATACGATCATTTGCCGCAACAATCGGAAAAGTAATATCAACATCAAGTTCCTCCTTAATCCACTGCACCCACTTGATGTGCGAGAAAACCTGATCAACACTCATGCCGACCAGCTTGCAGCCGATTTTATCAAACTCCGGCACCCGCTCCTGAAAAGCCACAAACTCAGTAGTGCAGACTGGCGTAAAATCCGCAGGATGACTGAACAGCACAAACCACGACCCCTTCAAATCACCCGGAATATTCATTGGGCCATGCGTCGTCTGCACTTCAAGCTCAGGGAATTCATCTCCAAGCAGCGGCATGGAGATATCATAGTACATTTCCTCATCAAGATGCTGTGACATTGTCTCTTTCTCCTCTATTTTTGTTTGTTTATCAGCCCACACCAGAACAGGTTTATTCTTGTAGAAAGATACAACATATTCCATCAATCAAGCAAGAATAATTCCTAAATAATATTTAAACCGAACAAAAGTCCCCAAGTCCAGACTTTATTTTAATGCGTTTGAGCTATATTGAATACAGTGAGTCTTATTGACCAATCCTGATAACCGATAACATATTGTTGGCCATGATAGCACGAATTCAGAGCCTCTACCTTTTTGCTGCAGCACTGCTTGCTCTTGGAAGCATGTTTTTCCCTTTCTGGAGCGTAACGGCCGAGCAGCAGTTTCTTTTTTCTGATTTCTCTCTCTATACAGGAGCGGGGGCGCTATTCGTAACAGGAAGCTATGCAGCCGGTATATTTTCGCCCCTGACGGCACTGGTTGCCATTGTCGCCATATTTCTTTATAAAAACCGGCAGCTTCAAAGAACTCTTATTGCTCTTGCCATACTCCTCTTTCTTGGCGACCTTCTCTCGGGGCTCACGGCAGCCCACTTCATGAACCAGCATTTTCAGGCATTTTCTCCCGAAGTCACCCACCGGCCGGAAGCGGGCTTTTTTATTCTTCTGCCCGAACCGATCCTGTTCTGGCTCGCAATGAAAGGCGTTGTAAAGGATGAGAAAATAGCCAACGCCTACAAGAGGCTCTGAAAAATGCGCATTGTTTTCTCTCTCGGAGATCCACACGGCATTGGGCCGGAAGTTATCCTTAAAAGCTTCCTGAAAATGAAGCGGTGCGGCCATTCAGTAGTTGTTGCCGGTTCTCTGCGTGTCATGAAATTCTACCTGCGCTCTCTTGGCCTGCCGATGGAGCTTGAACGAATTGATGCTCACAGCCTGTCACAAAACCTTACCCCATGCAGCTGTGGTGTGCTGCCAGTTCTTTCAGTCGCCGAACCGGAAACAATACTGCCGGGCACCCTTTCAGCTGAAGCCGGCGCACTTGCATTACAGTCACTGAGGGTTGCGGCGGAACTCTGCCGGGATGGAATTTGCGACGCTCTTGTAACAGCACCGCTGCACAAGGAGGCGCTTGCCCTTACCGGATGCCCCGATACAGGCCATACAGGGTTTCTGGGGAGAATGTTCGGTGTTCCCTCTCCCATAATGATGTTTGCCGACTCCCGAACGGGACTGAAGGTTGCGCTTGCAACCATCCATGAACCGATTGCCAAGGTCCCCGCCCTCATAAGCTCAATGGATCTGGACGGTTTTTTTCGGCAGCTTTCGGGAGCGCTTCAGGAGGATTTCGGGATTGCTGAGCCATCTCTGGCGGTTCTCGGCCTCAACCCACATGCATCTGACGGCGGGGTGATGGGCAGCGAAGAAGGCGCCATTATACGCCCGGCCATAGAGAGGCTTGCAGGTGAGGGAATGAACATTGAGGGGCCTTTTCCGGCTGACGGATTTTTTGGTTCCGGCCAATGGAGAAACTATGACGGGGTGGTTGCCATGTATCATGACCAGGGTCTTCTCCCCTTCAAGGTAATGGCGTTTGAGTGCGGAGTGAATGTGACCCTTGGCCTTCCGATAGTCCGCACTTCTCCCGACCATGGCACCGGATTCGACATTGCGGGCACAGGAGCCGCTTCTGAAGAGAGCTTTTATGAAGCCGCCATGCTTGCCATCAATATTGCACAACACAGAAACCCTACAGGAACGAACCAATGATTTCATTCATCAATGTTGACCTTGAACTAAACAAAAAGCCGGTATTCACCAATCTGAACCTGACCGTTCAGCCTGGCGAACTGCTCTATATCGTTGGCCACAGCGGCAGCGGGAAATCAACACTTCTGAAGTCGATGTATATGGACATCAGACCGAAAAAAGGTGAAATACAGATTGCCGGATACAGCTCGCGCACAATAAAAAACCGTGAAATCCCCCTGCTCCGCAGAAAACTCGGAATTGTGTTTCAGGATTTCAGGCTTCTTGAAGACCGCTCGGTTTATGACAACCTGGCCTTTGTAATGAAGGTCACGGGAACAAAAGGAAAACTGATAAAGGAGGCTGTGATGCAGGCACTTGAAAGCGTTGGACTTGCGGATGCAGCGAAAGAGATGCCGCTCCGGCTTTCAGGAGGGGAACAGCAGAGGGTTGCCATTGCCAGAGCACTGGTTCGTGAGCCACTGGTCATTCTTGCCGATGAGCCGACAGGAAACCTTGACCCCGACACTTCATTGGAAATTCTGGAGTACCTGAAGAAAATCAACCAGAAAGGTATTATTGTGATTGTCGGCACCCACGATTACGAACTGGTCCGGCACTCCCCTTCCAGAACCCTCCTGATAGAGGGGCTCAACCTTCGTGAAACGACAATTGAGCCCTCCAGGACCGGGTTCAGGCCGGCCGGCAGACCTGTTTAGGAGCAGCCAGTCGTCATACCGCAATCCTCACATACTTTACAGGTTCCATTCTGCTTTACGCGCATGGAACCGCAATTTTCACACTGCTCACCAGTATATCCCTGTACTTTTGCCTGAACAATCTGGTTCTTCAGGGTATGGGAATACTCCGACTGGGCATGATGAACAGCCATTACAGGCTTAACCTCAGCCGGTTTTTCCTGCGTCTTCTGTTTCTCTTTGCCGGCAACGCCGTTTTGGGCAACTTCGTCAACAGCCTTCACATGCACAAAATCCTTTCGGCCGAGATAATCGTAGCCAATGGAACGGAACACATAGTCGAGAATGGATGTGGAATTCTTGATGGCATTGTGCCCCTGCACAGCACCTGCAGGCTCGAACCGGGTAAAGGTGAAACTTTCAACCAGCTCTTCGAGCGGCATGCCGTACTGCAGCGCCTTTGAGGCAAGCACGGCAAAACAGTTCAGGAGCCCCTTGAAGGATGCCCCCTCCTTGTACATATCTATAAACACCTCGCCAAGCGAACCGTCCTCATACTCCCCTGTCCGCAGGAACACCTTGTGACCACCCACATAAGCTTCGCGAATGTATCCTTTCCGGCGCTTCGGCAGCATTCTGCGCTCCGAACGGTGGTATACCCTCTCTATAATGCGTTCCTGAACCTCCCGTGGTCCCTTGGTTTCATCAAGATCATCCTCATTGCCAAGCATGACCACCTCGTCAAGATCCTGATAACTGGAAATATTCAGTGGCTGGGAGAGCTTTGAACCGTCACGATAGACGGTAATCGCCTTGACCATGTGATACCATCCCGACAGGTAGACCTCGCTGATTTCATTAACGGTGGCCGTGGAGGGCATGTTGACCGTTTTGGATATGGCTCCTGATACAAAGGGCTGCACTCCAGACATCATGCGCACATGCGCCATATGGTTGATAAACCGCTGCCCCTTGCGTCCACAGCGGCTGGCACAGTCAAAAATAGGCAGATGCTCAAGCTTGAGGTGTGGAGCCCCCTCAATGGTCATGGTACCACAGATATAGTCATTGGCCGCCTCGGCATCCTCCTCGGTTGCACCAAGTGCCTCAAGCATGTTGAAATCAGGGTCATTGAGCTGTGCCTCCGTAAAGCCCAAAGACTCACAAAAATCCTCGCCGAGAATCCACTTGTTGAAGGCGAAACGAATATCAAAAACCGCTTCAAGCTGTTCCTCCAGCACTTCAATCCGTTCATCGGTGAAGCCTCTGGTTATAAGCCACTGCCGGTTGATGGAGGGGCATCCCGCCAAGGTTCCGCTGCCCTTGCAGTAAAGTTCAATCTCTTCAATCTGCTCGGGGGTATAACCAACCCGACCAAGCGCCTTATGGACAGACTGGTTGACAATCTTGAAATAACCACCGCCAGCAAGCTTCTTGAACTTGACAATGGCAAATTCCGGTTCAATGCCCGTAGTGTCGCAGTCCATCACCAGACCAATTGTACCGGTGGGGGCAATAACGCTGACCTGCGCATTGCGGAATCCATGCTTTTTACCCTTCTGAAGCGCCTCATCCCACACCTTGCCAACCACCGAGAACAGCTCATTTGAGCAGTACTCTGAATCAATGCCGCGTGGCTTGACCGAAAGCCCTTCGTACTCATCCTCCGACTTGTTGTGAGCCGCTCTCTGATGGTTGCGAATCACACGAAGCATCTCTTTTGAGTTTGCTGCGTACCCATCAAAAGGGCCAAGGTCACGCGCCAGTTCAGCCGAGGTGACATAGGCCTGTCCGGTAATGAGTGCCGAAATTGAACCCGCCAGCGCAAGAGCTTTGGGCGAATCGTAAGGAATGCCAAGAACCATCAGCACGGTTCCAAGGTTGGCGAACCCGAGGCCGAGAGTACGGAACTCATAGCTCAGACGGGCAATATCCTTTGAGGGGAAATGAGCCATCAGAACGGAAATTTCAAGCGCAATCGTCCAGAGGGCAGAAGCATGACGGATCTCGTCCACCTTGATGGTTCCGCTCTCTTCATCAAGAAAGTGAATCAGGTTCAAACTTGCCAGATTGCAGGCAGTATCGTCAAGGAACATGTATTCAGAACAAGGGTTGCTCGCATTGATGCGGCCGCTGTTCGGACATGTATGCCACTCGTTGATGGTTGTATCAAACTGCAGACCGGGATCAGCACACTTCCATGCGCTCATAAGAATTTTCTGCCAGAGATCGCGCGCATTGACTGCACGGGCACCCTTTCCTGTCGTGCGCTCTTTAAGGGTCCAGATATCGTCGTTCTCAACAGCCTTCATGAACTCGTTGGTCACCCTGACGGTATTGTTTGAGTTCTGGCCGCCTACTGTCTGATATGCTTCCGATTCGTAATTGGTATCGTACTCATCAAAATCAAGGGAGGTAAAGCCCTGCTCAACAAGAGCCAGCACCCTGATGATATAGTTCATGGGAACTGCACGCTGCAGCGCGTTTTCAATCAGGCGCTGGAGTTTCGGATTCTTGTTCCGATCCGCACCGTTTTCAAGAGCCTCGGAAACAATGGCCTGAAGAAAGCGTGAACAGATGCGTGAACCAGCCACCAGAGAGGCAACCTTGTCCTCTTCACGGGCCTTCCACTCAATGAACTGTTCAACATCAGGATGATCAATGTCTATAATGACCATCTTGGCTGCCCTGCGGGTGGTACCGCCCGACTTTATTGCACCCGCAGATGAATCAAAAATCTTCAGAAAACTCATCAGTCCGGATGAGCTTCCGCCGCCGCTGAGCTTTTCCCCCGATGAGCGGAGGTTGGAATAGTTCGTGCCCGAGCCGCTTCCAAACTTGAAAACTCTGGCCTCACGGATGGCAAGGTCGAATATACCACCCTCGTTGACAAGGTCATCACTGACCGACTGAATGAAACAGGCATGGGCCTGGGGCCTACTGTAGGCATCCTCCGACTCGCATACCTTTTTTGTTGCAGGGTCAACATGGTAGTGGCCCTGAGCCGGCCCGGTAATTCCATAGGCATAATTCAGCCCGGTATTGAACCACTGGGGAGAGTTGGGTGCACCCATCTGCGCCAGCAGCATATAGACCATTTCATCATAAAACGACTCTCCATCCTCCGGTGTGTCAAAATATCCATGTTTCTCACCCCACTCCCGCCAGCAGCCGGCAAGACGGTGAACCACCTGTTTCACGGAATTCTCGCTTCCCATCACCACATTGCCCGACTCATCCCGCAGGAATTCGCCAGAGACATCTCGCTGCGGCACGCCCGCCTTTCTGAAATATTTCTGGGCGAGAATATCCGCCGCCATCTGCGACCAATGCCTTGGAACCTCAACCTCGTTCATTTCAAATACCTTTGAACCATCGGTATTGCGAAGAACGGATGTTTTCAGATTGTATTCAAACCGGCCGCAGACAGACTCGCCGGGACGGGTGAAAAGACGGGAAACTTTCATGAAAACGCTCCAGTATCAGGGAATGAGATAGGAATTAGAATATTCATATATAATGACTTAACCGTCGTCTCGCCGCTACCACAAAAGCTGGACGGCAGGCATTATATTCAATACAAAAATAGAATATAACATTTCTTGAAAAACTTGAATTACAACACAATGCCGCCCGTTCTGTCATGGTGGGATTTCTTTAGGAAAAGTCCCTGCCTGCGCATCAGCGAACATCAGAAAAAACTCAGCTCCCTCAAAAAAGGCTAACCCCTCCCATGAGTGGGCTTCCTGCATAAAACAGAACAGCGCGGAACAACAACGCGCTGTATGCCCCCTCTCAATGAGACCCTCATTGGCATGGGTTCTGTCATGCAACCTCCGGAAATGGGCGGAAGTACCCTGTTGTTCTATACCGACATTTCGAGCATCCGTCGGACCGGCTTCAGGGCCTCGCTCCGTAATGGCTCAGGGACGGTGATTTCGGGTGATCGGTTCAGCATGCATTGGTAGAGCTTTTCGAGCGTATTCTGTTTCATCTGAGTACAAACGCTTCCCCCGATCTGGGAGTCACGAGGGGCGGGAATAAATGTTTTTTCGGGGGAACGGCGTTGCATCTCATAGAGAATGCCCGGCTCGGTGGCAACAATGAAGGATGTTGCTGGAGCTGTAACGCTGTAGTCAAGCAGCGCCTGGGTTGAACCCACGAATGCAGCAAGACGGAGTACCTCTTCACGGCATTCAGGATGGGCAATGAGCTCCGCATCGGGATGCATGGCACGAGCCTCCCCTATAACTGATGCGGAATAGGCATCGTGTACATAGCAGAATCCCTGCCAGAGAATTATCTCCCGGTCCAGTTTGCGGGAAATATAACCGCCAAGGTTCCTGTCGGGTCCGAAAATAATCGGGGTTCCCTCTGGAATCATTCCCACAATGCGTTCGGCATTGGACGAGGTGCAGGTAATGTCGGACAGAGCCTTAAGCTCCGCCGTTGAATTGATGTAGGTGATGGCAACCGCTCCGGGATTCTCTGCACGGAATGCCCGGAAATCTTCAGACGGGCAGCTATCAGCAAGAGGGCAGCCGGCATTACGATCGGGCATGAGAACAAGTTTGCCGGGATTGAGGATTTTTGCCGTTTCACCCATAAAATATACTCCGGCAAACACAATAACATCGGCGTCAATCTTCTCGGCAGCACGGGCAAGGGCGAGACTGTCGCCAACAACATCTGCCACCTGCTGAATTTCAGGTAGAGTATAATAATGAGCGAGAATGACGGCATTCATCTCTTTTTTAAGGGCGACAATGCGCCTTGAAAGCTCATCCATAGGCAGGGAAACAGGGGGAGTGGTCATTTTCACTTCAGATAATATTCAAGATCGTCATCCTCCCGAACCAGAAGGAGTATGGCTGAATTGGGTACAATTATGTATCGCTCACCGTCATAGTCTATTTCATAAGCGCTGCTCTGCAGAAAAATCGCCAAATCGCCAGCCTGTGCCTGAAGAGGGATGTACTGCGGGGTAGCAGCACTCTCCTTCCATGGTTCGTCCGATTCGGGCGGGGGTCCTACAGGATATCCGGGACCGGTTTTGATGATATAGCCGCTCTGTATCTTCTCCTTTTCCTGCACTCCGGGAGGCAGATAGATGCCTGATTTGGTGCGCTCATCAAGAGATTTCGGTTTGACAAGAACCCTGTCGCCAACAACAATGAATTTGGCTGTAATTTTAATATTTTGGTTCATTGGTTTGCTCTTGGCGGATTTATAACAGGATGAGGCTTCCAAGGCACCTTCATTCAGGTTTCATTGTACTAAAAAGTTTTCTATCCGGTGAAGAAGTTTTTCGGCTTTTTTTTCAGAAACAACTCCTTGCTTCTGCTGGCAGTGCTTTCAGCCATTTCGCTGATCTTCATGAAAATGGAAGAGGCGGATGTCATTCGGCGTATCAGCACTACCGGAACCGGATTCAGGTCGGCTATTGCCGACAAAATAGCAAGCTACGGCTACCTCATCAACCTCAAAAGTGAAAATGACCGGCTTCTCGAAACCAATCTTTCTCTTGTCGCAAAAATACTCTCAGCTGAAGACAGCCTTCGCAATGAAGCCGACCGCTTGAGAATCATCAGCAGCAAAGCCGAAGGGCTGAAGCCATTCATCATTGCAAGGGTTGTGGACCGCCAATTCAGCAACAGGGAAAACATGCTTCTGATTGATGGGGGGCGCAGCCGAGGAATAGGAACGGATATGACAGTTATGACGCCCCGTGGGCTTGTGGGCCGAGTGGTTGCCGTTTCCGAACACTATGCAAAAGTAATGCCACTCATCCATGCCGATTTCAAGGCCAGCGTCGTTTCTTCAGAAAGCGGCACCATGGGAGTACTCGCATGGAACGGCGGCCGTGAAGATATGGCCACTGTTGACCATGTACCCATCAGCAGCAGCCTGAAACCGGGCGAGAAGATGCTCACCACAAACTTCAGCACATTTGCCGTTCCCGGCCTCCCTGTAGGGCAGGTTGTCTCAGTTACACAGGGCACACTGTTCAGCACCGTCATTATTCGACTAGCTGTTGATTTTTCCTCTCTGAACCATGTGGTGGTGGTGCCTCTCAACAGAGACCCTGAAAAAATCAGGCTCCTGGAAGGAAAAACCGAATCCGAAACCGACCGTTAAATATTCGAGGAGCTTCTTTATCGTGAAAGCAACAACATTCCGCATTGCCGCCCTGCTTGTTCTTGCAACCATTATGCAGGTGTTCCTCATGCCTCGTCTCTCCATTCTGCATGTTTCCCCCGATGCCATAGCGGTTCTTGTCGGGTTCACCGCCATTTCGTCCGGCCGGAACACCTCCATGCTAACAGGCTTTCTTGGCGGAATGCTGACAGGACTTCTGAGTGGACAGATAGGTCTCTTGATGCTTGCCGGCACCGGCGGCGGCTTAATGGCGGGTCTCTTCCAGATTCCCGAAGAAAGCCATGCCACCAGAAATGTCAAAACCCGGAGATTCTTTCTTGCCTCAACCCTCTGCAGTTTCACCAGCCACGCCATCATGGCCATAGGCTCCAACCCGCTCGCACTCTCCCCCGCTTACAGGATACTGGTTATGGGAACCATTGCGGCCATATTCGCCCTCCTCCTGGCCATTGCCGTTCGCTTTCTCTTCATGAAGAAATCTTTTGCTGACTGACCCCATGATGGATACCTATCAGCGAAGCACTTCAAAAGCCATTCTTTTCGTTGTGGCCATCTTCAGCCTTCTGCTTGGAAGACTATTCTGGCTTCAGGTTCTTGACTTCCAGCAGCTCGGTTCAGTCAGCTCTTCGGCCAGCATCCGAAGAATCTGGCAGCTACCTCCCCGCGGACGCATGAAGGACAGAAACGGCCTTGTCATGATCGACAACCGCCCTCTCTACTCAGTCAAGCTCATCCCCTCCGAATTCAAAAGTTCACGAACAGCCTCACTCGCATGGCTCATCAAAGTTCCTGAAAATGAAATTGCTGAACTCATTGCTGAGGGCGCGAGATACAACCGGTTTTCAGCTCTTACCCTGAAACGGGATCTGGGCGCTGAAGATGCAGCACGATTGAGTGAAAACATCTGGAAGTTGCCAGGCGTCATCATTGCAGCCGAACACAAACGAAAGTATGCCGACTCGCTCTACGGGGCACACATGTTCGGCTATTTACGGTCCATTTCCCCGAAGCAATACGAACAGCTAAAAGAAGAGGGATACGCCCGGGACGACAAAATAGGCTTCAGCGGGCTGGAACGGCAGTATGAGTCCCATCTGAAAGGCATCAAAGGAACACGACTCGAAATGGTCACCCCGCTTGGCAGGTATGCGGGAAGATACGATGAGGGGAAGAGCGACATTCCGGCAACCAGAGGCGATGACCTCTCGCTCTCTATTGACATGGAACTGCAGAAGCTGGCAGGAAAACTGCTGACCGCAACCGGAAAATCAGGAGCTGTTATAGCCATTGACCCTCAAACAGGCGGCATTTTAGCTCTCCAGAGCGCTCCCGACTTCGACCTTGAAGTGTTCAACGGCGCAACCGACCCTGCCGGATGGAAGGCAATCAGATCCAACCCCGACAAGCCCCTCTTCAACCGCACCGTGCAGGCTGTCTACCCTCCTGGGTCCATTTACAAAATGGTTCTGGCAACCGCAGCGCTTGAAGAAAACACCATCGACCCCGAAAAAAAGGTGCTCGACAATGGCGTCTTCAGGTTCGGAAACAGACAGTACCTGAGCCATAGAGGAGAGGGACATGGCCTGGTAAATATGCAGGAGGCCATTACCGTATCATCAAATGTCTATTTCTATAGCCTGATTTTCGATGTTGGCTTCACTGCCTGGACGAAATACGGCGCTGTGTTCGGATTCGGAAGCAAAACAGGCATCGACCTGCCCGGTGAACGAAGCGGACTGCTCCCCTCGGCCGAATACTACAACCGCCGTTATGGAAAGGGCCGATGGACGAAAGGCAATCTGGTCAGCCTTGCCATAGGCCAGGGAGAGCTAGGAACCACCCCAATCCAGCTTGCCACCTATGTCGCGGCAATCGCCAACCGCGGAACACTTCACCAACCCCATATAGTTGAGGGTTACCACGACACTAAAACAGGCATCTATGTCCCCTTCAACTACCGGCAGCATCGCCTACCCCTTCAGCCAGAGACCCTCGATCTTCTCCGCGCCAGCATGGCCGATGTGGTCCTGAAAGGGACCGGCACACTGGCACAGGTTCCCGGAGTTGCCGTATGCGGCAAAACCGGAACAGCCCAGAACCCCCACGGCAAAGACCACGCCTGGTTCATAGCCTATGCTCCCGCCGAGAATCCAAAAATCGCCCTCACCGTACTGGTGGAAAATGCCGGGTACGGAGGCAGTGTTGCCGCCCCGATTGCCGGCAGACTGATCCGCCAATACCTCAAGCCCCCCATTCCCGAGCAACCGGCACCGGCAGTACCTGCCACAGCCGACACTCTTGCCGAAGCACCACCCTTCACGGCACCCCCTCTTGCGCCAACCCAAACAGACAGCAGCCGAGCAATCCCAACGCCACCAGAGAGAGAACAGAATGATCAGTAAAACCGACCCGGAATCCATACGCGGATTTCTTGAAGACACAAGTAACCTGAAAAGCGGTCACACCCCAGGCGTGTTTTTTCCGGAAACCATTGCAGAGATCCAGGAGCTTCTGAAAAACGCACCACGGGAGCACCGCCGTTTCACCATAGCAGGCAACGGCACAGGCACAACAGGAGGAAGAATCCCCTTCGGCGACTTCGTCCTTTCCATGCAGAAACTTGATGCCATAGGCGAACCTACCGTCCTTTCTGCAGACCGGGCAATCATTACCGTCCAGGGCGGAGCTGTACTGCAGGATATACAGAAAAAAGTTCAGGCATCGGGGTGGCTCTACCCCCCCGACCCAACCGAAAGCCTCTGTTTCATAGGCGGCACCATTGCAAACAACTCTTCCGGAGCACGCACATTCAAATACGGCCCCACAAGAAACCACATAGCCCGGCTTCTTGTGGTTCTTCCGGAAGGGGAGCTGCTGGAAATCAGACGCGGGGAAATGATTGCCGACAGCAACGGCGAATTCCACATCACCCTCCCAGGCGGCATGACCAAAACAATCCATCTGCCCCACTACCGTATGCCGGCAACAAGCAAACACAACGCCGGATACTTTTCAAAAGCGGGAATGGATCTCATAGACCTCTTCATTGGATCGGAAGGGACGCTCGGCGTCATTGCAGAAGCGAACCTCATGCTCTTTCCCATGCCCGACTCCATTATCTCCTGCTTGGTATACTTTCCTTCAATGGAGGAGCTGCTCGGCTTCGTCGACGCATGCAAAAAACCAGCGAACGGCTTACGGCCCCGTGCACTTGAATTTTTTGACCGCAACGCCCTCACCTTTCTCCGCAAACAATACCCGGAGGTCCCCACAGCGGCAGATGGAGCGGTTTTTCTTGAACTCGAAGCAGCAAAAGAAGAAACCGACGGAACCCTTGACCGTCTGTTTGTGACAATTGAAGCCTCAAACGGAATGGAAGAAGAATCGTGGATTGCGCTGGACCGTTCCGAACAGGAAAAAATCCGTGAATTCCGACACGCTCTGCCCCTCATTGTCAATGAATGGCTCAGCCGCCAAAAAGAGAGCAAAATAAGCACAGATATGGCCGTACCCGACAGTGCATTTCGTGAACTCTTTGATTTTTACCGCAACTCTTGTGAACGGCACGGCTTTGTCTATATTATTTTCGGTCATATAGGCAATTCCCATGTGCACCTGAACATTCTCCCCCGTAACCGGGAAGAGTTCGTGGAGGCAAAAACGCTCTACAGAACATTTGTTGCAAAGGCCATAGCACTGGGAGGAACCCTTTCGGCTGAACACGGCATCGGCAAACTCAAGCGCGAATACCTTGCCGACATGTATGGAGAGGAGGCAATCAGGGAAATGGCTGAAGTGAAAAAATGCCTTGATCCCTTTCTCGTGCTCAACATTGGCAACATCATTCCGGACGCATTTCTCGAACCCGACAACCACTGAAAACTCTGGTGGCAAAAAAACAGCAGACAAGAACATTCACCCAGGCCATCCAGAACAGGAAGGCCCGGTTTGAGTTTGAAATTCTCGATACAGTCGTTACCGGCATAGAACTGCTTGGCAGCGAGGTTAAATCTGTGCGTCTGGGCAAAGCCAGCCTGAACGAGAGTTTTGCCGTCATCCATCGCGGAGAGGTCTGGCTGGAGAACATGCAGATTACTCCGTATGAGTTCAACCACCTTGACAGCCTTGAACCGAAACGGAGCAGAAAACTTCTTCTGCACAAAGCCGAAATAGCAAAACTGCAGGCCCAAATCAGTGAAAAAGGACTTGCGCTGATTCCCCTCAAAGCTTTTTTTAACCCGAAAGGGATACTGAAGGTAGATTTAGCGGTAGCCAAGGGGAAAAAACTGTTTGACAAGCGCGAAACAATCAAAAACAGGGACAACGAGCGCCAACTGCAGCAGATAAAAAAACAGTACTGAACACCAAAGAAATCTCCATTATGCCTTTTCCGCCACTGAAGGAACAGCTTGACCTTATAACCGCCAATACGGTTGAAATCATCACCGGGCAGGAGCTTGAAACAAAAATTAACCACAGCCTGAAAACCCGTTCCCCGCTAAAAGTCAAGCTGGGAGCCGATCCCTCACGCCCCGACCTGCACCTCGGCCACTCGGTAGTCCTGCGCAAACTCCGTGATTTTCAGGATCTCGGACACGAAGCCATCCTGATCATCGGCAACTTCACCGCCATGATCGGCGATCCTTCCGGCAAAAGCAAAACAAGGCCGCAGCTTACGGCCGAAGAGGCTCGCCAGAACGGGGAAAGCTACTTTGAACAGGCTTCAAAAATTCTTGACCCGAAAAAGACAACCATCTGCTGGAATTCCGACTGGCTCGGCGCCATGAGCTTTGCCGATGTCATCCGGCTTTCAAGCCACTGCACAGTGGCAAGAATGCTGGAACGGGACGATTTCGAACGACGCTACCGCTCCGGAGAACCCATTTCCATCCACGAATTCCTCTACCCACTGGCTCAGGCAATGGATTCAGTCCATCTGAAAAACGACATTGAACTCGGCGGAACCGACCAGAAGTTCAACCTGCTTGTAGGGCGCGACATGCAACGCGAATACGGCATTCTGCCCCAGGTATGCATTACCATGCCGCTGCTTGTCGGTACGGGAGGGGTCGAAAAAATGTCCAAGTCACTCGGCAACGCCATCTGCTTCAATGACCTGCCGGCAGATATGTACGGAAGAATGCTCTCCATTCCCGATACCCTCATCACCAACTACTGCTCTCTCTTGCTACCACCCGGAACAGCCGACAGCCACCAGATTACTGAAGAGAGCGTAACCGACCCGCGCACGGCAAAAAGGATGCTTGCCCGCAACATTGTAGCACTATACTACTCGTCCGAAGCTGCTGAAGAGGCCGAGTCCCATTTTGACAGGGTGTTCGTCCAGAAAAAAGCCCCCGACAACATTGAGCTCGTGAAGTTGCCACACTCTGAAATAACCGTGGTAGACCTTCTTGTTGAACTTGGAGCGGCTTCATCAAAAACCGATGCACGACGGATGATACAGCAAAAATCGGTTCTGCTTGATGAGGAGCGGATAGAAGAAATCACCGCAAGCATCACGCTCTCCATGGAACCGAAAACCCTGCGGGCCGGAAAGCGGAAGTTTTTCAGAATTGCAACAGAAAAAAAAGGCTGAATACCGCTCCTCACGGGGGGTTTAGCAAAAAAACATTTCGAATACCACAGCTTTTTCCTATACTTGCTCAATTTCGGTTCTGTCACTAATTCTGCAACAATTTATCTGGAGGAACGGCATTGTCATTTGTCCCGTCCAAAGTTTTCTTTACCAAAGGGGTAGGAAGACACAAGGAGTATCTCTCCTCGTTTGAGCTTGCGTTGAGAGATGCCAAAATTGAAAAATGCAATCTGGTTACCGTCTCGAGTATCTTTCCCCCGAAATGCGAACGCGTCAGCGTGGAAGAGGGAGTCAAACTTCTCACTCCGGGACAGATTACCTTTGCGGTTATGGCCCGTAACTCAACCAATGAGTACAACAGGCTCATGACTGCCTCAATCGGCGTAGCAATTCCTGCTGACGAAACACAGTACGGATACCTTTCAGAACACCATCCGTTCGGTGAAGATGAAGAGCAGTCCGGCGAATATGCCGAGGATCTTGCAGCCACAATGCTGGCAACAACGCTCGGCATCGAATTCGATCCGAACAAAGACTGGGATGAACGCGAAGGCATCTACAAAATGAGCGGGAAAATCATCAATTCTTACAACATCACCCAGTCGGCAGAGGGTGAGAATGGTCTATGGACAACCGTGATTTCCTGCGCCGTTCTGCTGCCCTAAGCCACAACCGCTGTCGGGGCTGTGTCAGCCTTATCCTTGAAGGGGACCAAAGAGTGCTACTCATGGCCCCCTCTTTGTTTTCATCAGTCTCTCCCAGTGCCGGCCACATCTCAATAAAACTCCCAATACGCAAGCCTCCTCCCCTGGTTTTTTCTTGGCTCAACTGAGAGGAAATTCAATGCCGTCATGCTATTTTTCATTTAACTGTCCTTTGCCCGGAACACCACATCAATACCCCTTGCACACAACACGCCCATGACTGAAGAGATAACAACAGATGTCCTTGTGATAGGCAGCGGCATTGGAGGACTCTATTTCGCTATCCATATGGCTGAAAAGGCCAAAGTCACCATCATCACAAAAAAAGAGAGCTCCACTTCCAATACCAACTGGGCGCAGGGAGGCATTGCCGCCACCATGGACAGCGGCGACAGCGCAGAACTTCACATCAACGACACGCTCGACGCCGGCGCAGGGCTCTGCAACCGCGAGATGGTTGCCACTATGGTGCAGGAGGGGCCCGAACACATAAAGCGCCTCATCAGCCTTGGGGTAAACTTTACAACATCTGACCATGACCATCTCCACCTTGGTAAGGAAGGCGGCCACTCAAGAAGCCGCATTGTCCATGCCCAGGACCTCACCGGACGGGAAGTTGAGAACGCCCTGCTCAGGAGTGTCGAGAACCATCCCAACATCACACTTCTGGAACACCATTTCGCCATGGAACTTCTCACCCAGCACCATCTTGGCATCAAAACCAATGATATCAACTGCTTCGGAGCCTATGTTCTCGACTCACGACAGCGCCGCGCCAAAAAAATTCTCGCCAAAATAACCATGATCGCCTCAGGCGGACTCGGCCATGTGTACCCCCACACAACCAACCCCGACATAGCCACCGGCGACGGAGTTGCCATGGCCTACAGGGCAGGAGCTGAAATTGCCAACATGGAGTTCATACAGTTTCACCCCACTTCACTCTACCACCCGAAAGCAAAATCATTCCTTATTTCAGAAGCGGTCCGTGGATTTGGCGGCATTCTCAGACTGAAAAACGGCCAGGAGTTCATGCACAAATACGACAAGCGCCAGAACCTTGCCCCGCGTGATATTGTAGCAAGAGCCATAGACTCTGAAATCAAGAAAAGCGGCGAAGAGTGCGTCTACCTTGATGTTACCCACATTGAGGCTGAGAAAACGCGAGAACACTTCCCGAACATCTATGAAACATGTCTTGAATTCGGCATTGACATGACAAAGGAAATGATTCCCGTGGTACCCGCAGCGCATTACTCATGCGGAGGAGTTCGCACAGACAGCCGGGGAAGAACAACGCTGAACCGTCTCTATGCATGCGGTGAAACCAGCTGCACCGGCGTCCACGGGGCCAACCGGCTTGCCAGCAACTCACTGCTTGAAGCGCTTGTGTTTGCGTGGCGTTCATGCAACGATATTCAGCAGGAACTAACCCTGATTGAAAACAGTGTTTCGTTCCCCGACTGGGACGACAGCGGTACAGTTAACCCTGAAGAGTGGATTCTTGTAGCCCACAACAAACGCGAAGCACAGCAGGTGATGAACGACTATGTAGGGATTGTGCGCAGCGATCTGCGCCTGCAGCGGGCACAAAGGCGGATCGACTTTCTCAAGGAAGAGACGGAATCATTCTACAAGAAAACCAAAATCACCACACAGACGCTTGAACTCCGAAATATCATCAAGGTAGCGAGCATGATTATTGAGGGGGCCATAAAGCGCCGTGAATCAAGGGGCCTGCACTATACGACAGACTACCCGGAAACCGACGACAAGCACTTTCACCAGGACACCATGCTGCGCTCGTTCTGATTTACCTGATTTCCTGCCAGTCGCGGGCATACCGGAAATCAATACCGGGTGTGCGGCCTGATATTTTAGCAATCACAGGCATCATCCTCTTGTACTGATTGCGCACAACCATCTGGCGAACCCTTGCGTAAAAAGTCTCCGGCACCCCTTCAGCAAGAATCGAATCCCTGTCCATACGCAGCTCAAGCATCATATAGAGCAGTATGTCAACCTCTTCATAGGTGAAGCCGAGATCCGCCTCATCACTCTGCCCCTGCCACAGATCGGCAGAAGGGGCTTTGTCTACCAGAGGAGCCGGAATACCCAAATGACGGGCAAGACCGCGAAGCTGACTCTTGTAAAGATCGCCGATGGGATTGACGGCGGAAGCCATGTCCCCGAACATCGTTCCATATCCGAGCAGCAATTCAGTTTTATTGCTGGTACCAGCTACAAGGCAGCCATCACGAGCCGACACATCATAGAGAACAACCATTCTGACGCGCGCCATAATGTTGCCCCTTCGAAGGCGACTCTCCTCGGGAATTCCGGCAAAAAAAGCATCAACAGCCGGCGAAATGTCGTGTTCCTCGGAACGGATAGCTAGACGCTGAACCATCAGGTCGGCATGTTCCAAGCTCTCGCGGCTACTCGCCCTGTAAGGCATCTTCAGCGCCAGTACATTATCTGCGCCAAGGGCACGGACGGCCAGCTCACAGACCACAGCCGAATCAATGCCTCCGGAAAGTCCCAACACAAGAGACTGGAACCCAAACTTGCGGATTTCATTACGAAGGAAAGACGCAAGAATATCCTCCACAAGCTGGTAATTAAGATCAAGATCCTGAACCTTCATGATTGTGGCTGAACACTAAAAATTAAACAGCCGCATAAGCGACATGGAGAGCATGAACACGATACTCTGCACTCCGGCAAGAAAGAATCCGGCACGAAGCATGGGCCTGCCGGAAACCCCCAGCAGCAGGGAAAATCCATACCAAGCAATCAAAAGCGTGTGACCAAGGGCAAGCAGGGCAACCATCCAACTCCAGAGTGGCGAGAAATAAAACAATTCAAACAGCCAGACCGGAGTCAGCCCATAGGCAAGAACCGTCACAACCTTCCCCTCTATTCTGGCTGGATCATCTGTCAAAAGCAGTTTCAGCATTCCGCCTGAAAGAAGATACAGGGCGGCAACATCAAGCAAAAACGAAGCGATGGCATAAAACATTGCCGGACGGGGTACGCCTATCAGAGGAAATTTCAACAGCTGCACCATGGCAATAACCGGAACAGCATAGCTGCGAAGAAGATCAACCCCTTCAGGCCACTCCCCCTCCCGCACCCGAGCCCAGAAATTCCTGTAACGGAACATAACCGCCATCATGGCGGAAAAAAGCTGTTTAAGAGGCATCGGCTGATTATTTCGGCTACTTTCTGAGCCAGGTTTCAGGGTTCTGCTTCAAGCGCCCTTTCCATATCTCGAAGTGGACTATGGAGCCGCCATCAGAATTTTTGCCAGAAACACCTATCACCTGCTGCGACGAAAGAAGCTCGTTCTGGGCAACCCGAATAGAGCCAAGATTCGCATACACGGTAAGATACGCCTTCGGATGACGGATAATTACAATGTGGCCGAATGTTGGCATAAAGGCAATCTTGGCCACCTTTCCACCCGAAACCGCCTTGACAGAAGTGTTTACAGGCACTGAAATATCTATACCGTTATTGGTGGTAACAATATTGAGCTCTTTGTCCTTGAATGGCCCAAACCTCTGCGACACTCTCCCGTTGCTTACAGGCCATGGCAACTGCCCGACCGCCCTGTCAAAATCAGCCGAAATCCGTAGCAGCTCAGGAGAATCAGGGGGAGGAGGAACAGCCCTGCCATCCACGGCTTTGCCTCCCGAAGGGGCAGTCCGGCCAGCCGGAGCGCTTCGAGCTGCCAGAGCGGCCCGTCGTGCATTTTCAGCCTCAATGGCCTTCTGCTCGGCAAGAATGAGCCCCTCAATCCGCTTCTGCATCAGCCGTCTCTTGCGGCGGGCTTCAAGCACGCGTGCCGTATAGGTTTTCCTGTCCTTCTTCAGTTTTGCCAGAGCCCGCTCTTCTGCTGTCCGACTGGTAGCCATGTTTTTCAGCTGCCGCTCTTGATCCTTTACCGCCGCTGCTTTCGCGCGATAGCTTTTTTCAAGCTCGGAACGGATACTTTCAAGCTGAACGGCAGCCGCCTGCAGCTCATTGACATCGCGGTGGACCGCACGGGAAAAAAAACCGATATAGTGAATTCGCACCAGCGCATCATTGACCGAACCAGCAGAAAATAACCGATCAATATCCCTATTCCGTCCATTTTTATAGACGGAAACTGCCGTTCTTCTGAACCCATCGGAAACAGTTCCATACACCTTCCTGTTGGACTGCAACTCCCCCTGAAGACGGCCGATGTCGCGATCCAGCACCTTCAGATAACGCTGATTTTCAGTAATCAGCTTTCCAAGAAGCGTAATTTTCTTTCGGATGCTCGCCACTTGCCGCTGCGACTGTTTTTCCTTTCGTGCGGTTGAATTCAGCTGCGACTGGTACTTCTGAAGCTGTTTTTTCAAGCTGTTGAGATTAGCCTCAACCGCCTGACGCTCCCGCTTTATTTTCTGGAGTTCACGGCTCTCAGCGGCAACAGCAGAACGCATCGGTGTAAGCCCCGACTGACAGACAGGGAGAAAGACAAAAAGAATTGACAGACAGATAAGTCGCCCGAAAAAGCCGGAGAGACGGAAGCTTTTCAAGGAGAATCTGCGGAAAGCAAAATCGTTCACTGTGCAGCAAAACGGTTATAGGGTGTGCATAACTGTTTCAAGGTACAGCATTAAATCTTTTCTTCGCAAAGAGCCTGTCAAAAAAATTAATTTGTTATACATTCCCTTTTTGCATCGGAGGAAAACAGCACACATAAAATACATGGACAAACTTGTCATACAGGGCGGCGCGCGACTTGAAGGAACAATAAACGCTTCAGGGTCAAAAAACTCTTCACTGCCCATTATAGCAGCAACGCTTCTGGCAGGCCAGAGCCCCTTCCGACTGCACCGAATTCCTGACCTCCGCGACATTGCAACCTTCCGCTCTCTGCTTCACCATCTTGGAGCCGAAAGCACTTTTGCGGACGGCATTCTTGAAATCTCAACCAAAAAGGTTCAAAGTGTTGAGGCGCCCTACGAACTGGTCAAAAAAATGAGGGCCTCCATCTATGTACTCGGGCCGCTCTTGGCCCGCTTCGGCCATGCACAAGTCTCTCTTCCCGGGGGCTGCGCCTTCGGACCACGCCCGATTGACCTCCACCTCATGGCTATGAAACGCCTCGGAGCCACAATCACCATTGAAACCGGCTTCATTGAGGCAACAACACACGGTGGCCGGCTCAAGGGCGGCCATATTGATTTCCCTGTCTCTTCGGTAGGAGCAACCGGCAACGCCCTCATGGCCGCCGCACTGGCTGAAGGGGCCACAACCATCACCAACGCCGCAGCAGAGCCTGAAATAGAAGCCCTCTGTCATTTTCTGGCCGCAATGGGCTCCCCCATCACCGGAATCGGAACGACAACACTGACCATAGAAGGAAAGCCAACGCTCCAGCCTGTTGAATTCAACAATGTATTTGACCGCATTGAAGCCGGAACCCTGCTTGCAGCTGCGGCAATCACAGGAGGTTCCATAACCCTCAACGACACGGAACCAGAAGAGATGCAGTCGGTTCTTGACGCATTCACCCAGGCCGGCTGCACGGTAACCACGAACGGACACAGCATCTCGCTCAAAAGCCCCCCAGCCCTCCAGGCGGTCAACATCACGGCAGAACCCTATCCGGCATTCCCCACAGACATGCAGGCACAATGGATGGCACTGATGACACAGGCCGAGGGAACAAGCCTCATTACCGACCATATATACCATGAACGGTTCAACCATATTCCCGAACTGAACCGGCTCGGAGCACATATCGACATTACCGAAAACCAGGCCGTTGTTCATGGCCCACAGCGCCTTTCGGGCACAAAGGTCATGTCCACAGACCTGAGGGCTTCGGCAAGCCTTGTACTGGCTGGCCTTATAGCCGAAGGAACCACGGAGGTGCTCCGCGTCTACCATCTCGACCGGGGTTATGAACGGATAGAAGAAAAACTTTGCAGTCTAGGAGCAAGAATAGAACGGCAGAAATACGATGAATTTTCATAATCATCATCTGACGCAAAAAAAACAGACCAAAGCTTTGCATTTAATGGTTAGGGTATTATATTAACTCCCTCTAAAGCCAAGCATTGAGGGCCCTTAGCTCAGTTGGTCAGAGCAAGCGACTCATAATCGCTGGGTCGTAGGTTCAAGTCCTACAGGGCCCACTGGTTATCTGGTTGAAGAGAATGCATTTACTACCTGGCGTGTTCGTCTAGTGGCCCAGGACGTCGCCCTCTCACGGCGAAGATCACGGGTTCGAATCCCGTACACGCTACAAAAAGCCCGGCAACACAGTCGCCGGGCTTTTGAACAATGCACCCGTAGCTCAACTGGATAGAGTATCTGACTACGAATCAGACGGTTAGAGGTTCGAATCCTCTCGGGTGCACAGGAAGTTCTTTTGAGGAGTGGCCAAATGGTAAGGCTCCTGATTCTGGATCAGGCAACTGCAGGTTCGAGTCCTGCCTCCTCAGCATCGATAAAGCCCTATAGCATATTATGTTATGGGGCTTTTTTGTTTGTACTCTATATACCCAATTCCCGTGGTTTATAAGAAAAAAGTGTACCTAGTGTCATGTCAATGTAATAGTGTCGCATAAAAGTCTTATATTCTCTTCATACTCAACCCAAACAAGGAGTGATCATGAAGAGATACAAAGTCACCCTGACTCAAGACGAGCGCGAAGAGCTCGAAGCCATCAGCAGCAAGGGTAAGCATGCTGCTCAAACGGTTCTGAATGCTCTTATCCTGCTTGCCTGCGACGAGGGGAAATTTCAACAAGAGCGATCGATCAATGAGACGATTGCTCGCGTGCTGAATGTTAGCATGAAAACCATTGACAGAGTTAAAAAGCGGTTTGTCGAAGAAGGTCTGGCCGCTGTCCTGACCAGAAAGCCTTCAACAAGAATGTTTCGAGCCAAGGTTGATGGTGATCTTGAAGCGCACCTGATTGCCATGAGCTGCTCCGAACCTCCTGTCGGTCACAGGCGCTGGTCATTGCGGCTTCTGGCCGATAAGGTGGTTGAACTGGAGTATGTCGATCAGATCTCGTATGAAACCGTCCGGCAGGCTTTAAAAAAAACATCTTTAAGCCCTGGAAAACGCAAGGATGGGTAATTCCGCCATCACAGAATGGTGATTTTGTTGCCCAGATGGAAACGGTGCTGGACATGTACAAGTATCCATTTGACCCTCGGCCCTATGTTGATGCATAGTGGTAGCGGAATTAGCATCCGAGTTAATTTGCTTTTTTATGCACTTTTATCAGTTTATTCTCCAACGCCTCGTCCAAAAAATCGAAGACTGTTTGACTCATTACACTGCGGTTCTCCGTAAGGCAGTGGTTGGAGGCGCCTTCGTTGGCAGGGGTCACAACAAGAGCCTTTTTGTCGTGTGGTACTCCATCCAGAAATATCTTTTGCTGGGCTTGTATGTTGACGTCGGCGTACTCACCCTCTCCCACCAGAGATAGGGCCGGACACTTGATCCGGGCAGGGTCGAAATCGAAGCCGCTATTGGCATCGACCAGTCCGGGGATGTTGTCCATGGCGACACCCCAGCGCCAGGCGATAACGCGGATAGTGTTCGTCTTGAAAGAGGACCACTGCTTCATTTTGTCCTCGGTCATGGTCGCCACGGGCATGGAGGCAAAAAGAGTGTGGGCATCGACAACAGCGCTGTTCATAACAATGGCTTTGATGCGATTGTCAAACTGAGCCGAACGGGGGACAAAGCCGCCACCACCACTGATACCGAACATGCTCAGACGATTCGGGTTGACCTCGGTCCTGGTCAGGGCATAGTCGACAACGGCCTTCATGGGAACTTCTACATCAGCCCGGAAAAACTTTCCCTCAAGGGGAAGAAGTCCCTGACCGGGAAGATCGACGGTGAGGAAGTTGTAGCCGCGTTCATAGGCCTGTCTGGCGATGTAAAAGACAAGATCCTCCGCGAAGGTTTCGCCGCCTCCGATCATGATCAATGTCTTGTGTTTTCGCGAGTCGCCGTAGGCTCTCCGGAAGTATCCGGGCAGAACTGACTTCTCGAAGAGGATTTCAAAGTACTCCAGCGGCGGATCAAGAAGCTGACCGGCCTTTTTCAAGAGGCTACGGCTTTTCAGGGCCGTCTCTTTGAAGTGCCGATCAGTGGGCAACATGGAGATCAGGGCAGCCCGATAGTAGTAGGAGGCTCGCATATACTGCCCTTGGGCACTCACATTGTGGCCTCTGGCAAGGCTTCTGTCTCCACGTGCCTCGACGCGCTTGGCCATCTCGATCCACTCTTTCTGCCAACTGACTGCATCTCCCTCAGTGATACGACCAGCGGTGAAGAAGGCCTCCCCTATCTCGCAGCCGGAGTTCATGGTAGCCCCGAGAATGAGAGCTAGGGAAAACTCCATTTCGTTGTCTTTGAAGTGCATTCGTGTGTGCGACTCGTGGGCATCCCAGCCCTCGTTCTTTTGAACCTCTCCCGCAGAAACGGTCCCCGCGAAAATCATACCAAAGACGACTACCACCAAGAACAATCGCAGTAAAATCATTTTATTCATAGACTTATCGAACCTTTTCCCTCTTCTCTGATCACACATATTTTTTGCCTCTTTTGCATAACGCCTCAATAACGGGCAGTAAAAAGCGAAGCTTTTTACTGCCCAGCCAACTTATTGGCGTTCGTTGATTGACTTGTTAGGAATTTTTATGCCCCCAGAAATCAAGTGCTTCCTCAAGCCAATTTATCATTTTTGCGTATATCGCTTTATGTCAATGAAGATGTCGATGGCTGGGATCGATATAAAAAACATAAGATTCAAGTTTATGACATGTGGAAGATGAAATTACTCCCACTTTAGCATGGCCACTGATTAATGCATAGTATTGCTGCAACTCCTGAAACGGCCGTTTTCTCTGACGGGCCATATTAAGCAGGCGACGCCTGACAGATGCCCCGACATTTTTAGACTGTGACAGGACCCTCTCCCTGAAGAGACCTGTGGCGCCTTACCGTATTGTAATCAGTAAACCAGTTCTTCAGTCCTCCCTTAGATGTTAACATATGGGTGTCTATAAAATCGTCTGTTCGGTATTTTGGACAACGGCAATCCAGTAATCGATTTGTTGGGAGATATTACATGTGTGCGCAACGCGCAGAATGTTGTATAATAATAGTTATGCAAAGCTGGCGTGACGGTGAGTATTCCTCTCTGGCAATCGCATAGTAAGCCCCCTCCATTCCCGATTCGACACAACAACAGCTATTTCCAGCTCCTGATCCTAAGAGGCTGTTTAGAACTTGACTTCCAACCAGGAACTCACTCTCCAGCTTGCCTGGATTCATTTTTATCCACAAGGTAAGTGGAGCAAAACGGGTCGCCTCCATTCTGTAAAGTCACCTGTTTATGAGATTTTGAGACAAAAGCTTTTTCTTATTGGCAATCATTGTCATAAATTGACAATAACCTTACTCATGATCATTAAGGAGAACACCATGCCAATGAATGTCAGTCTGACCCCACATCTCGAAAAGATGGTTCGGGGAAAAGTCAACTCCGGCCTCTATTCATCGGCGAGCGAGGTCGTCCGTGAAGCGTTACGGTTCATGGATGAACAGGATTCGATTCGGAAGGCCAGGCTAGATCTCTTGCAGCAGGAGATTCGTGCAGGAATGGAGAGCGGTACAGCTACGCTCTGGAATCCCGATGAGATAAAGAAGGCAGGACGAGAAAGAAGTAAGGCGTGAGCAGGTGAGTATCATGCCAACAATCAGGATTCGCCCTCTTGTTTTCGACGATCTTGCCGAAATATGGAGTTATATCGCAGAAGACAGCCCAAACCGAGCTGACACTTTTATCGACTCCATCGACAGGAAATTTCATGAGTTGTCACATTTACCCCATATCGGGCGGTCTCGCAACGAACTCCTGCCGGAACTGTGCAGTTTCCCGGTCGGTCGCTATATCATTTTTTATCTCGCCATCACGGACGGCATAGAGGTTGTCAGGGTACTGCACTCATCAAGAGACATCGATGAGCAAATCAATCCACAACAATAGATGGAATGGCGGCTGGATCGCCTTGGCCGCTCCCTGAAATACCTGATCGAGATTGTTGAAGAACTGAAAGGCAGGGGAGTGGGCGTCTGGAATTTTGCTTGAAACCGAATAATATTTTCTTTAGATTAAACCAATGGGAGTATCCTTCTCCACCCCCCCCCGTGCCTGTACAGTAACACAAGTAGCCCTCAGCATAACACACTCAGTTACCTTATTTTAGGTTGAATCGTAGATTTTCAGTCAATTTGTTTGATCAAAATCTTTAACGCAGCCAGAGGTGCTTCTTTGTTGTCTCTAAGTCAGCAATTGCTGTTCATTAGTTCCGAACACGACTTTTGAATAATCCCTCCCCCTCCCCTACATTTTTTTCGTTTTTCTTTTTCGCTTGTTCTTGCAGTCCCCCTGCAGTCCCTTTTTGGGCTCCTTTTCTGAGCCTTTTGTATTACGCCCCCCATTGATGTGTCGCCGGTTGTTCCGTGTCGTAAAGAAAAGATGAAATCTGAAACCACAGTTTGGCGAGGGTGAGTGTTCGGCTTCGGTATAACTAATAATAAATGGAGATCTATTATGAGATTTACCAGGCAGTTTGGGCTAATGGTTTGTTGGCTGCTCATGTCAGCCGGCACAGTGTGGGGTGCGGATGTGGCGAGGATTACCCAGATCGCGAGCAAGGTACATGTTGATTTCAATCAACTGGTCAAGGTCAAAAAGGTTCAGTTGCCGGTTGCGGTAAGCCAACAGAGGGCGTTTCTGCTGACTCAGCCCGAAGTTCGGGAAGTGCAGCAGCTGAAGGGCAACAATCTCATGGTGCGTTTCAAGGATGGCAACGAGCTGCTGATGTTCCTCGGAGAAAATAGCCTCGGTTCAGATATTCAGCCAACGCCGATACAGGCGCAAAAAAAGGTGTTGCAACAGGTAGAAAAGCTTACCCCTATAGCGAAGGTTAAGCGCCCGGTATTCAGGATGATTCCCTGCGCTCCAAATAGCCGAAAAGCCTTGATTTTCGATTGTTTGGAAGACGATGCCAATATGGTGTCACCGAAAATCTGGCAACAGGTAAAGTCTGACCTGCAGGCACTTGGGTACACCGTTACAACTCGGTTGAACAATTCCGCCAATTTGGCAAATGCTGCCCAGATTGACAATGGTGAATACGGTGTTGTGATGCTTCGCGGTCACGGAGGTGATTTGGGTGGTGATTTTGGCTTTCTTGTCAGGCCCTGGTACACCAGTTACCCGGCATCCAACAGTGGCTATACCGGGACCATTCGTGCCAGTGCCTACAACCATGCTGCCGGTGCTACTCAATTCGGCTATATCATTACCGGAACATTCAGTTCCACATATTGGGCCGACAAAACATTTCCTTCTACGATTTTCTTCCTGGAGAGTTGCCATGGTGCCGATCCGGGTGCTCTGCCCGGCATGCCTACCTGGACTACCAATCACGGCGCTTCGGTGTGGGTCGGTTGGAACGAATCTGTTTCCTTCAATTGCGGCGACAACGGTACAGATCTCTTTTTCCAGAAGATGAAGGAACAGAAAACAGTTGGCGATGCGGTTAATGCAGTATATGCCACTGGATGCCGTCCTCCCGAACTGGTTGTTTTCCCGACCAACAGGGGTGCATGCCAGCTATCAGTCTGGAAAGATGATGGCAATGAATCCTCGGTGACCAACTCGCGTGATTTTAAGCTGCTCAAGCTGGTATCGGGTATGGGAAGACTCTATGCAACCATTTCCTTTTACAGCGCGCCAGTGTTTGACGAGTTCTTTTTCTACGCGGATACTAATGGTAATACGGGCGCTGAAGTGCTGGTGAGATGTCATGCAAATAATGTTGAGGTATACAGGCAGACCCAGCCAGGGCTGTACAACAACAAGGTTTATACAGGAACTGCTGCCAAGAGCGGCAATAATTATTCTTTCAGTATTCCTTGGGATACGGCTTTTGGCAGTGCCACTACGGCTAATGTGTGGCTCTTTGATATGACCGGGAAGGATAGGCTTCCCAACAGTGATAATGTTACCCTGCTTAAGTAACCGACAGTCTATGATGTTTTGAAATTGACAAGAGCGGCGGAAGCGATCAGGTAGTTACTCCGCCGCTCTTTCTTTTAAACGGAGGTATGTAATGAAAAGACTGTTTCCGGTCTGGATCGGGTTATTTCTGCTTATTGCCGCAGGATGTGTCAATGAGGCTGGAGCAGGGGCTGAATACCGTTCGGATGAACAGATGACATCTGAAATTCTTGCAGAACAGGCGGAGAGAAAATATGCCGAATACCTTAAAACTAATGACGGAGATCGAGCTGCGGCAACGAAAAAAACCGCCGCTTATCTGCGGGGACTTCCAGGCATAAAGGAGGTGAGGGTTAGTGGCAGCGACAACCTCTTCGTTATCATGGGGGACGGCAACGAACTGTTACTCATGCTTGGCAAAGATCGACTCTAATTGCTTTAAATAATGGTAATTATCAACTATTAAAAAAAGGAGTGTTGCGCTATGGGACATTGTGCACAAGGAACTACAGGATGGACAAAGTTAAAAGAGTATCAGGCTCTATGGGATCCAAAGATTGATCTTGGTAAATTCTATTTCACGACATTTCAGGGTAAGCGTCAGGAAACGCCTTATATGAACGCTGAGAATTTTGCACGAGTGATTGATATTCTACGAAATGAAAGCCCTGTATATGGTAACGCCAGTACTGGATCGGTAACCACTCAAGGAGAGGGCGTCGGTGAAGAAGAGAGTTAGACTGAAATAAACTGAGCCTCTTTTCGTCTGCTGGCTGGTGTCTACTATGTTTCAGTGTGCCCGGAAGGGCACACTCATGGAGAGGCGATTGCTGGACTGCTATAACTGCAAACAAAACAGAGAAAGGGGGAAAAGATGGATAGCAAAAAACTCAGCTTTGTAGCTAAAGCTATTGTGGCGACCCGGAAAGGCGTGCTGGCGGCAGATGAAAGCACTCCCACGATCAGGAAGCGTTTCAATTCTGTCAAGGTTGAGTCCACCGAAGAAAACCGTCGGCGATACCGGGAAATCCTTTTTACGACGGAAGCAATTGAACGCCATATCGGCGGGATCATTCTTTTTGATGAAACAATGCGCCAGTCCACGCAAGATGGAACTCCTTTTCCGAAGCTCCTGTCCGAAAGGGGTATTGTAACGGGCATTAAGGTGGATAAAGGCACCAAGGCGCTAGCGCTGTATTCCGACGAAAAGATTACCGAAGGGCTCGACGGCCTGCGTGAACGATTGCTGGAGTACAAAGAGCTTGGTGCACAGTTCGCAAAGTGGCGGGCGGTTATCGAGATCAACGAGCGCGATATTCCCACCCTTTTCGGTATACGCGCGAACGCCCAAGTATTGGCGCGTTTCGCGGCGCTGTGTCAGGAGCAGGATATCGTTCCGATCGTTGAACCTGAAGTCCTCATGGACGGCGACCACGACATTGACCGCTGCGAGGCTGTGACATCGCAAGTGCTTGAAACGGTTTTTGCTGAACTCGATGCCCATCATGTACTGTTCGAAGGTATGCTGCTGAAGCCGAACATGGTGATTGCCGGCATGAAATGCGCCCGTCCTGCTGGCATAGAGCAGGTTGCCGAGGCAACGATGCGCTGCATGACCCGTTATGTGCCGGCGGCTGTACCGGGGATCGTATTTCTGTCGGGCGGGCAAAGTGCGGAAAAGGCTACGGCCCACCTGAACGCTATGAACGCGACAGGTCCGTATCCGTGGGAGGTTAGCTTCTCCTACGGACGAGCACTGCAGGCGCCAGTGCTTGACGCATGGAAGGGGCTGGAAAGCAATGCAGCCAACGCGCAACAGGCATTATCGAAGCGCTGCCGCCTGAATGGTCTGGCCCGCGACGGAGTGTATGCACAGGAGATGGAGCGGGAAGATTAAGAACAGAAACGGAACTGAAAACATTCTTCAGGCGGATGAAGGACAGCCAGGGCATAGACCCAGGGTGCCGGAGGAAGGCTTGCGGCAGGCCGGCAATCATTGAGAATTGAACATCACAAGACGCAACAAGTTCATAGATGTACCCACACATTCTGTAACGACAGAAAATAGAAGCGAACCGGAGAAAACAAACACTGCAGAACATGGAAAAACCATCCGGTCATGAAGAACTGAAAGCCCTCTGCCAGCCGACAGTAGCGGCAATGGTCGGTCGCTGGGCGGAAGGAAACCCCCTCAACCCGGACTCATCAAGAAGCCAAACCCTTCGGTTGATAATAGTTGCGTAGATACTCTGCCGGGGAAGCATATCCCAAGAAAGAGTAACTTCGCGCTATATACATGTACAAGTTTCCATTTGACCCCGTTTTCTCATTAAAATCGGCGAAGAGCCTTAATAAGTAATAGGACAAAAGCTGGCCGACCCTTTGCTTTTTCTTGACGATCATATCACTTGACATCAAGGGTAATAACAGCCTGCATAACCGGAAGGCAATTATGATTCTCCCACGGACGCACATATGATGCGGTGAACATGCATTTCCCGGGCCGTAAAGTCTTTAGCTGCAACAACTCACCCCCCATCACTCCGGTAATAAGCCTATGATTTTCAGGCATCAAAGTCATGCGGGAGGCCAGTATTGCAATGTCGGTTGATGCTGGTGGCTCAATTACCCACACATAGCCGGTCGAAGCACTGTTTTGCGGCAAGATAACAACAGGGGTTTCTCCCGTTCTGACAGTCAGTTCAACAGCATATTGACGGATGCTAGAAAATTCATTTTGAGGGATTATATCGTCACAGGAAATCCCCCTACTACAGCCCATAAGCAACGGATAAACTGTCATCATGCACAGCAACAACATATTCCTTAAGCTATGCCCCCTGCCCAGCTCTTTTCCATTACTACCCATTGCTAAAACAAGCATCACGATTATTACCTTGTGTTGAGTTCATCAACGCCATTTCTCGCAAGTTTCTGGACATCAATCTCATTTGAGAAGCGATGCTGAATACCACTCACAAGGATAAATTGTTGTGGCCCCCACCCAGTAGACAAAAAGAGGCCGAGTTTAAGTTGCTAACAAGCTGATTATGCAGCGGAAAGGCGCTGCCCCTCTTCTTTACACAACTCTTGTTTTGGCTCGTTCTTCAGCCGATACTTGTCGACGATATGTGCCCCGCCACCCTGACCTGAACGATACACCTCGTCAGGAGTCTTGTAGCCCAGAGACTGATGCGGACGCTCACTGTTATAAAATAAAAAATACTCCTTCAGTCCCTGCTGTAATACTGACGGGGAACCGTATCCCTTCATATAGAGATCCTCATGCTTGACGCTTCGCCAGATCCGCTCGACAAAAACATTATCAAGGGCTCGACCCCTGCCGTCCATGCTGATGCGGAGGGTCGGGTACTTTTTGAGTGCTCCGATAAACACATCGCTGGTAAACTGGGCCCCTTGGTCGCTGTTGAAGATTTCCGGAACTCCGTAGTTCCGAAACGCTTCCTCAAGGCAGTCGACACAGAAGCGGCTATCCATAGAGTTTGAAAGCCGCCATGCCAGTACCTTGCGCGAGTACCAGTCAATGATTGCCACCAGGTACATGAAGCCCTGTGGGAGCCGGCAGTATGTAATATCCGTGGACCAGACTTGCTTGGGGCGGGTCACATGGATGCCCCGCAACAGATACGGATAGATCTTGTGCTGCGGATGCGGCTCGCTAGTGTTGGGGCCGGGGGCCATTCCGGCAAGTCCCAGCTTTCTCATCAGTCGCTGTACCCGTTTACGATTGATCTTGTATCCGAGTTCGTCAAGGTAGAGCTTGATCCTGCGGCTACCATAGAACGGATGCAGGGTGTATTCCCTGTCGATCAGGTCCAGAAGCTTCGCCTCCTCCTCGTCAAGACTCATGCTTGCGGGACGGATATAAAATGTTGTGCGGTTGACTCCTGTCAAGGCGCACTGCCTTGCGATTGGCAGGGGATCTTTTTCGCTGATCCATGCTCTCGGCATCTTCATAGGGAAAACCCGGACTTTTTTTTAGCCAATCCCATTCAACCTTTAAACGGCCAATTTCAGAATAGAGCTTTTCAGGATCAGCCACCGGTTGCACCGGCTTAGGGCCTCTCTTCATCTCGAAAAGGCTTGATGCCTGCTCTTGTAGCTCTTTCTTTCACTTACCGACCTGAACGGGGTGGACGCCGTATTCCTGACCGATCTCATTCAGGGTTTTCACTCCGTGAATGGCTTCAAGTGCCACCCTAGCCTTGAAGTCACTGCTGAATGTTTTGCGTTGCCTTTGACTCATATACCTGCTCCTCTTTTGAGCAAGTCTGAAAATCGGGGACCACTACACCCGGTCAACCAGATGCCGTTTGAGAATGCTCACTTTTTCGTGAGTTTGGTAATTATTACATTGTTTGCGCATGATGAATTCCTCCGTTTTTGTACTCTAACTCAAATGTTTGAATTCTCCAATTCACGCTGAACCAAAACATTATGATTCGCTACAGTAATTAATATTCTGGGGAGGACTGTAGAATGTGTTATTGCGATAGCGCATATTAGGCGTATATTTTCAAGTATTCCAAGTGGATGGCGTTTTCTCCAGTATTTTTATGCTCATTCCTTTCAGATGACGAAAATTCAAATGCGTTTAAAAAACAATCTAGAGGGTCTTGGCCAGACTCAGGTTCGCATCGGCATCGCATGGCTTGCCATACGCGCTTCAATGTCGATGTCGGTTTTGGCTATTACAAGTACGGCCTTGGCGACGCCAGTATCGCAGGGCGGCTGGGGATCGCCACGCTACCGAAAGACTTCCTGGCTGTCGGTGCCTCGGCAGTGATCTACGAGAAACGCCGTGACATGATCCTCAGCACTATCTTGCAGGTTCCGAATTCGGGGTTCCGGTTCAGGGCCTCAGGAGGCTATCTGTGGGGCGAGCAGACCTTCGATTTCCTATCGGGTGAAGCCGATATTGATCTTGACCAGTACAGTTGGCTGCTCTCGACAAGCTGGGTGCCGAGCGAAGAACAAAGAGGAAACTGGCTGCATTCGGTGGGGATGAGCGTGTGGGGCGCCCGAGCCAATCAGACATCGATTCTCGACCCAGTCTACTTCACTACTTAAACTGCCGCAGACTACTTCGTCTGGCGCGATCCGCGCATGTTGAGCGAAGGTAGGCTCTTCGGCCTTTCTGCCGATCTGCAGGCCGCGTTTGCCGACAACCTTGTTGGTAAAGGATCGTTCGGCTACGAAGAGCTGGAATTTCCTTTTTCCGACGATACGAAAGAAACCAATGAAACCTTCTACACCAACATCGGTATCAGCTGGGAACCTTTCCAATCGGTCACTGTCGGTGCCGACTGGAAAGGGGGCGCCAGTGAAAATTGCTACAGCATGACGCTGTCGAGCGGACACTGGATCCTCAATGGCTGGTACAGTGAAGGTCAGAACGGGATAGAGGACGATAAGGGAGTCATGCTGAGCTACAGTCTTGCAATACCCTACGGCGGCAAGAAAGCGCCGCTCGCGGAGAGGATGCGTCCCTCCAGGAGCGAGAACCCGGGGGAACTGCTCGCCGAAGTGCAATCCCGCCCATTGCAGCTACCCACCGAATTTCTTGCCAAAGTCGATCTTACTGCAGTGACAGAGGAAGCTAGCATCAGCAGGGACGGATTGACCGACGACATCACTGTTGACAAAGTAGGCGACATCTATCTCACAGTAGGGAACGGAGCGCCCACCATCGACAGCGTCACCCGTAACGGTATAACCTATACCTCCGGCGGGGTCATCGAACGCATAGGCACGCAGGTCGTCATTCGGACCCTCAAGCTTCCAGAAGGTATAGCAGACTGGAAAGTAGAGGTGACCGACGGCATCAGTACAGTCTACGCCGTCACCTTTGAAACCGAATAAAAAACTGTCGTCATGCATCGAAAACGCATCATATCGATTACCCCGAGGGCGACAGTCCTTGGCGCGCTCTTCACCTGCCTCTTGCTCATGATCTTCAGTCAGGCTGAAGCCGTCAGGGTCAAGAACATCGCCATAAATAAGCTTGAAACAGGAACTTCTATAGTTTCGTTCACTATCAATGGTCAGGAAGAGAGCACGATCGATGAAACGGGGGAGACCGTCACAGTCGTTATGCCGGATGGAACGGATGTGACATCATTGAGTCCGGCGGTTGAGGTCAGTCCAGGAGCGATCGTGAATCCAGAAAGCGGAGTCGCGCAGGACTTCACCAACCCTGTCACTTACATCATCACCTTCGGAAACGGCAACACGCAGCAAACCTACACGGCGAGCGTGCAGGTGCAGGACACCACGGTGCCGACGCTCGCATCGAGCACACCTGCAGACCAAGGCACCGGCGTTGAGCCTGCCGCAAATATCAAGCTAACTTTCAGCGAGCCGGTCGTTGCCGGAAGCGGCAGCATCGAGATCAGAAAAGCCGTCGATGAGAGCGTCGTCGAAAGCATCCCGGTAACAGACCAGCTTGTCGGCGGCGTCGGTACTGCGATAATTACTATCAACCCTGCCGCCGATCTCGAAGCCGCGACCGCCTACAAGCTTGTTTTGCCGCAAGGCGTTTTTCGGGATAACGCCGGCAACGCCTATGCAGGCAAAACGCTTACCTGGACGACGCAGGCAACGCTTGCCGTCGGACAAGAGTATCAAGGCGGTAAAATCGCTTACATCCTGCAGCCTGGCGATCCCGGTTATGTCGAGGGCGAAACGCACGGGCTGATCGCGGCAAAGCAGGACATTGCCTATAGCGACATCTATTCGGGCGCTCCTGATACTAGCGATCCGTCGATGCGGACGGAGGATAACAACGGGACCTATGAAGGTCGTTTCCGGTGGAGCACATCGGTAACTGGTGATGCATCTTCACCTCATTACGCGTATAAGCCTGTTCCCGGCACATCGATTGCCCTTGGTACTGGCGCAACGAATACAGCGGCGATTCTTGCGGTTTATCCTTCAGCAAGGTATAAATATACGGCAGCGGCGATGTGTGCGAACTATCAAAATAGCGGATATAGCGATTGGTACCTTCCTTCCAAAGATGAGTTAAATAAACTTTATTTAAATAAGAGCGCTGTTGGAGGGTTTACTGACTACTACTACTGGAGTTCGTCGGTGTATAATGTTGATAACGCGTGTTACCAGTTCTTCGTCGGTGGCTACCAGTTCGTCTGCTACAAGAGCTACCACCGGCGCGTTAGAGCGGTGCGGGCTTTTTAACCATTCAGTTATTTATCAAGTTCTTCAGGGGGGTGCAGGGGGCTTTCCCCCTTGCTAAACGGCGAGGCGTATGGCGTTGTATGATGAACTGCCGGTGTACCGAGATTTGTATAGCCTGATCCTGAAGATCTTCGAATACACGAAGAGCTTTCCCCGTGAGTATAAGTACACATTGGGGCAGGATCTGACGCGAGACAGTATGGTGCTGGTTTGGAGTATTTACCGCGCCAATAAGGTGAAGGAGAAACGGGAGTTCCTTGAATCGTTCCTCGATGATTTCGAGCTGCTGAAATTCGGATGGTTTAGCTAGGGTCTACTGAAAAATTCAAACCATCGCCCAGCGGCACTCAATCGCCGCTCGTGATGAGTCGTTCTTTGTTGCCGGAACTGCCGTCTGCAACGCCATCTGAAAAAGGATGCTTCAAGCGCTTGCGGAAATGGGTTAGCATCGAGGCATCGAAGGGCGCTTCATATTGGAACGATTCAAGGCCGATGAAGTACTGGAGATACGGGCCTTTCTTGATCTGCTTAACTGTCTCCATATCCGAAAGGCCAAGCTTTTCCTTGATGATCATCGCTCCCAGCGACATGCGTATCGCCAGTGTCGGGGTTCCTCTTTTCGAGGGAAAGTTCTTGGCATACATCTTTTCGGCAACATGCCACGGAATCACATCAGCCAGTTTACTCACCGGTTTCCCGGATCGAGTTTGCCGCCAAACGGCAGATGGAAATTCTCAAAGGTGAGCTGCTGAAACTTCGGCTGGTACATGAATCGGCGGTTTCGAGATGCAAGGTTTTTTGGGCTTTTCCTTGCACACAAAATACAAAAAATACCGCTCATTTCATTTCTATAAAATGCTTTAGCTTTTATTCAGTAGACCCTACATCAGACTTCCTGGGTCAACATCTATGCTTATTGTGGCGGCGGGGTTGCGGAACTGTGTGGTTATTTCGTGTTGGAGGTATGCTGCGAAAGGTTCCGTGAGGCGGGCTTGGGTGAGTTTTACCAGGAGGTGGTAGCGGTAGTTGCCTCGGATTTTGGCTATGCCTGCGGGTGCTGGGCCGAGCACTTCGCCTTTCCCTTCGCCGATTGCGGTTTGGAGCATCTGTCTGCAGGATTCGGCAGCTTTTTGTGCCGTTGTGTCATCGGGTGAGCTGCATTCAAATTTTACCAGCTTTGTATAGGGGGGATACCCGAGTTCTTTGCGTGAGGCCATTTCGAGCTTGAAGAATTCATCATAGCTGCCGGTGAGCAGGGCGTTGAAGACTTCGTTTTCGCGGTTGTAGACCTGCAGGTAGACTTCGCCGGGAGTTGAAGAACGGCCTGCGCGTCCGGATACCTGCGTGAGGAGTGAGTACATCCGTTCTGAAGCGCGGAAGTCGGGGAGGTTGAGGCCGATGTCGGCCATGAGTACGCCGACAAGGGTGACATTGGGGAAGTCGAGCCCTTTGGCGACCATTTGGGTGCCGAGAAGAATACGGGCCTTGCCTTCGCGGAACTCATCGAGGATGCGTCCGTGTGAGCCTTTTGTTGTGGTGGTGTCCACATCCATGCGGAGGATGCGCTCTTCAGGGAAGAGTGTCAGGAGTTCTTCTTCAATCCGCTCTGTGCCGCTGCCTTTGAAGAAGAGGTCAGGGGAGGAGCAGGAGGGGCAGAGTTTGGTGAATGGTTCTGTGTGGCCGCAGTAGTGGCAGCGGAGCTGGCGGTGGCCTGCATGGTAGACCATGGGAATGCCGCAGTGGGGGCATTCGGGAACATGTCCGCATGCGAAACAGAGAACACTTCCCGAGAAGCCACGCCGATTCTGGAGGAGAATGATCTGCTCGTTTTTATCCAGCCGCTTTGCCATTTCGTGGCGTAGCTTGTCTGAAATTGAGGGTGTGGCTTTGGGGCTGTCTTTCATGACAACCAGGCAGAGTTTCGGCATTGTGGCCCCGTCAATTCTCTCAGGGAGGGACAGGAGTGTGTATTTGCTCTGCAGCGCGTTGCTGTATGATTCGTAAGAAGGGGTGGCTGAGCCGAGGATGCATATGGCTCTTTCGGTTCTTGCCCTCATAACGGCAATGTCACGCCCGTTGTAGCGGGGGTTCCGGTCCTGCTTGTAGGCTCCGTCGTGCTCTTCGTCAACGATGATGGCTCCAAGGTTTTCAAGCGGGGCAAAAATGGTTGAACGGGCACCGAGCGCGATTTTGGTTCTTCCGCTTCTGAGGCTGTGCCAGGCATTATATTTTTCCTGTTTGCCCATGGCGCTGTGCATAATGGTTACGGCGTCACCGAAGTGCTGGCGGAAGCGGCCCGCGGTCTGCGGGGTGAGGGCAATTTCAGGGACAAGGACTATGGCTGTTTTGCCCCGGGCGAGCACTTCTTTAAGGAATTCTATATAGACAAGCGTTTTTCCGCTGCCGGTAACGCCGTGCAGAAGAAAGGTGTGGTAGGCGTCTTTCCGGAAGGCTTTGTTGAGGGTGCTGAGCACTGTTTTCTGCGCTGCAGTTGGCTTTTTTTCGCCTTCGTCGGGTGTTGCCATGCCCGTGTTGAAACGGTCGTGTACAGGGATCTCTATTTTTTCAAGGTAACCCGAGGCGGTAAGCGTGTTGAGTATGCGGCGCGAAGCGTTGGCGGCATCAAGAGAAGCTCCGCCGGGCCCAAATGCCGCTATGCGCCGGAAAGTCTCCAGCTGTTTCGGGGTGTTCTTGAGTCCTTCTTCGGGTTCATCGGGGAGGGAAGGGGCAATGCGCCATGCGGGTGCTGTTTTCTGGGAGGTAGAGGTGATTTTGCGGCTGATTTTCAGGTGGCCTCCCCGTTCAAGCTCGGCAAGGGTGCCGTAGAGCTGTTTTTTACCCAGTCGGCGCTGCAGCTGCTTTATCGTCAGTTGCCGTTCTGTATGGAGTAGCTGCATGATGCGGCGGCGGAGGGCGGTGTTCCTCGTGCTGCGTGGTTCTGCTTCAAGGGTGAAGTTGGCAGCTTCAATTATGTCGTCAACTGTGGTACGGACTGCAAGGGGAATGGTTGCTGTGATGCAGTCGATCCGTCGGGTGAGATAGTAGCCGGCCATCCAATCCGTGAGCTTGAGCATGGAGGGGCTGAGAACAGGGGCTCCTCCGTAGAGGACATCGGTCAACTCAACTGGGGGGTCGGACGGGGGAGCTTCAACATTGGTTTCAAGGATGTATGCTGTTGAAACGGATTGCCTGCCGCCAGTGGTGGAAACAAGAACCATGCTGCCCCGACGGGCTGAGGCTTCAGCCTCTTCGGGAACCTTTATGGTGAAGGGTTCTCCCCGGAACAGGCGTTCTGCTGTTATAAGGGCATACATGGGGGAGTTGGCATGGTTCAGGCACCAAGTGCCTTGAGAATCCGGTCCCGTATCTCTTCAACCTTTCCCGTTCCTTCTACGGTGGTGAATTGCGGGGAGTCGTTCGAGGCTTCTTTTGAACGAGAGGTATAGTACTCTATGAGCGGGGAGGTCTGTTCGTGGTAAATGGCAAGCCGTTTTTTTACTGTCTCTTCGGTGTCGTCAACCCTCTGGATCAGCGGTTCGCCGGTTTCATCGTCAATTCCGGGCTGCTGAGGGGGGGTGAAGGTAAGATGGTAGGTTCTGCCTGAGGCCGGATGCACCCGCCGTCCGCTCATTCTCTGTATGATGTCGCTGTCTTCAACCCGGATTTCAATGACATGATTGATGGTGATGCCTTCTCTGTCAAGAGCTTCCGCCTGGGCAATTGTACGGGGAAAGCCGTCAAACAGGCAGCCCTCTTTGCAGTCGTCAGCAGTGAGGCGCTCCTTGATGATTCCTAAAATTATGTCATCCGAAACAAGGTTGCCGGAATCCATGACCTCTTTCGCTTTGCGCCCGAGCGGGGTTTCTTCCTTTACTGCCGCCCGAAGCATGTCGCCTGTGGATATTTGCGGTATCGCAAGTTCTTTCGATATGAAATTTGACTGTGTGCCTTTCCCGGCACCGGGGGCTCCAAGAAGAATAATTCTCATCAAACTGCTTATAAGGATTTTTTCGTGGTGACGACGGTGACTTTTGGTTTTGAGCTATTAAGAGTGGCGGGTGCCGGTTCGGCGTTTTGTGTGGACGGTTTGAGGTCTATAACCTGTTTTGAAGGTGCTTTGCGGAACTCAATTGTAGTGGCTTTGGCGCTACCGGCTGGTTTTTTTGTGTGGCGGAGTTCGACCTGATTGAAAATCTGCTGAAAAGCTGCGGTCGGGCCTTCTGCATCCAATGTGCGCAGGAAATATTCGTCGTCTGTGATCGTGTTTTTTACGAATTCGGAGTCGGTGCTGTCAAGAATCATCCTGATCATTCGCCTGCTCTCTCCCATGTCTCCTTTCGACTCAATCTGTGTTTCGGCTTTGGCATTGACTGTTGTAATGCGTTCGCCTAAACGGTCCGTTTCCTCCAGGAGTCCGATAGTGATCTTTATTTTAATGCCGAAAAGGGCGAATGATGATACTTCGGCTTGAATGACGCTCATTCCACCAACAGCGGTTTTTTTGCTCCTGAGGTCCCATCCTACCCAGTGTTCAATTTTTGAGGTGATGTACTCGCTGATTTCATCGGAGCTTTTGGTGAACCGCCTTACTTTCAGTTCAGGGAATATGGGTGATTCAGAGGTATGTGTTGCATTGTCGGTAAGGCCGTAATAGGCTTTTGCCATCTCTTTGCGGAAGGGAAGTAATTCAAGCAGATCCATGGTTGGTGTGCAGGTTAGGATTTATGGCTGTGCTCCATGCCTTTTGCTGCCAATTGGCCACAAGCTGCATGAATGGATGTTCCGTAGCTTTTTCTGAGGGTGACCTGCAGCCCGGCTTCAAGGAGCCGGTCCCGGAATCTGTCTCTGGTTTCGCTTGAAACAGTTGTAAAATTAATATTAACGATACTATTATAATCAATCAAATTTATTTTGCAGAAAAACCCGGAAGCAAAACGGATGAGCTGACGGGCATCATCCATTGTGTCGTTCACCCCTTCAAGCAGCATATAGACAAGTGTTACCGGTTCTCCGGTTTTCTTTGCATAGTGTGCCAGAACGGGCTGAAGTTCGTTGAGAGGGTAGTTCCGTGCGGCCAAAGGCATAAGCGCTTCGCGTTTCTCCTGAAATGCAGAGTGCAGCGAAACTGCCAGCTTGGTTTTCATTCCGGAAGTTGCAAGTTTTGCGATTTCGGGGATGACACCTACTGTTGAAATTGTGATTTTCCGTTGTGAGATGGCCGAGTCATAGCCTCTTGTGCTGAGGGTTTCTACAGCGTCCAGTACATTCGGAGTGTTGAGAAGGGGTTCTCCCATCCCCATGAATACTATGTTTGTGACCTTCTGCTCCCGTCCTGACGCGGCGAGCATGTCGTTGAGGGCATTTACCTGACCTACCATCTCTCCGGGGGTGAGGTTGCGCCCGGCTCCGAGTGTGCCGGTGGCACAGAATTTGCACTGCAGCGCGCATCCGGTCTGGGTGGAGAGGCATGCCGTTATGCGGTTTGTGGCGGGAATGAGGACTGTTTCAGTCATGGCGCCGTCAGGGAGGCGAAGGAGGAGCTTTTCGGTTGGGCCAGGGCATGCGCCTTCTTGAGCTTCGTTGTGCTGTGCAACTTCCGGAGGGGTGAGGGTGAAGGTTTCCGCAAGCCGTTCGCGCAATGCCTTGCTGAGGGTCGTCATTTCTTCAAATGTGTGGACCCGGTGGCTGAAAAGCCATTGATGGATCTGTTTTGCCCGCCATGCAGGCTCTTTTATCTCCGCCATGCGCAGGGTGAGCTGCTGCAGCGTCAGGTCGGTAATGTTCTGAATCGGTCTGGTCATTGTTCTTGTTCTCTCTGGTATGTTAGCGGAACGGAATATAACGCTCTTATTCCTGGTTTTGCTTGTGTCAAACTAAAAAAGTACTTTAAGGCCAAAAGTTACAAACCAACAAGGACGAGATTGACCTCAGAATGAAAGAAGCTCCCCCTGCAGACTTTAACCACCAGCTGATCGACAAGCATATTCATGCACGCATTAGGTTTGCCGCTATTGCCTACCTGCAGGCTGTTGAAAAGGCCTCATTTGTTGAAATCAGGGACTGCATCAAGGCAACCGATGGAAACCTGAGTGTTCATATGCGTAAACTTGAAGCGGCGGGTTACATCAGCTGCGATAAGGGGTTTCAGTCGCGAAAACCCCATACAATTTATCAGGTGACGGCAAAAGGCCGGTCGGCATTTCTGGCTTACAGGGAGAATGTGGGATCGTTTCTTGACCCCGAGTATCGCCTCCAGTCGGCATAAGGCTGGAGAGGGATTTTAATGGTCCAAATATTTAATATGGCAGGAGATCGATGATACTACCCGAGAAAGGAAGAACCCTGAAGGCCAATGAGTGGACCGAGCTCATTGATGTTTTGCTGGAAGGGGAGAATATTGTTATTACCACGCATGAGAATTCCGATGGTGACGGCCTGGGATCCGAGGTGGCGCTGGCGCTGGTTCTGAAGGCGCTTGGAAAGGAGGTTTCCATCGTCAACCCGACACATGTTCCTCCCAACTACCGTTTTCTTACCGATTCCTACCCGATAACGCATTTCGACCCTTCAAGTGAAGAGGCCATAGCGGAGCTTACTCTTGCAGATGTTCTTGTGCTTCTGGATGCGAACCTTCACGACAGGATGGGACCTCTCTGGCCGCATGTGCAGTTTGCGCAGGAGCTCGGAGGTATGAAGGTGATTTGCGTCGACCATCATCTTGAGCCGGAAGATTTTGCTGACCTGATGGTCTGTGAGAATTATGCCTCTTCTGCTGGAGAACTCGTGTACGATCTTCTTACTGCTCTTGGTGAGCGGCTGGGCCATGAGCTTTTTACTCCCGCTGTTGCTGAGGGGCTTTATGTAGCAATTATGACGGATACCGGGTCGTTCCGATTTCCCAAAACTTCCCCGTATGTTTACCGTATGGCTGGCGATCTGGTTGAGAGGGGAGCAGATGCGGCAATGGTGTATGACCGGATATACAACTCACTCACTCCTCCGGCACTCAAGCTTTTAGGGCTCGCTCTAACTTCCATTTCCATTCTTGATGATGGCGACATTTCATGGCTTTTCATTTCACAGGAGATGCTTCGTCTGACGGGAGGCAAGCTGTTTGATACGGACCTGATTGTCAGTTATCTTCTCAGTGTTCCCTCTGTCAGGCTTGCAGTTCTGATGGTTGAAATGAAAGATGGCCGTACAAAGGCGAGTTTCCGGTCACGCGGAACCGTTTCGGTAAACCAGTTGGCTAAAAAGTACGGTGGCGGTGGCCATATGAACGCTGCCGGATGCCTCTTTCCTTTTTCTTCCGACAAGGCCCAAAAGGTTCTGCTTGAGGATGTGCGCCTTTTTCTTAAAAATCCCGAGTCGTTCAACAGTTGACTGTTCCATTATTCATTTATCCTGTTACTATGCCAATGAAAATCTCCGTTACTCTCAGTGATCTTCATGATATCAATGTTGATCTTCTTGCTCTTGCTTTCAGCAAAGCCGACTTGAAAAAAAAGGCTTCGAAAACGCTTGCTGCTGCAGGAATTTCCGCCAGTGTTCTTGATGACTTTAAGGCAGCTTCGGGTGAAGTGATACTTCTTTACCCTGCTGAAGGAAAGCTTCGTGCACAGCGCGTGGCGCTTGTTGGTACTGGTGAGGGGAAAACTGTTGATGATTTTCGGACAGCAGCTGTAGAGGTTGCCTCCAAAGCTGCGGCTCTTGAGCTTTCAAGCGTTACTTTTGATATTACAGGGGCTCTTCCGGGAGGAAAGAATGGCGTTGCTTCGCTTGCAGAGGCAGTTGTTGAGGGCGGGTATTTCGGCAGCTACCGTTTTGAGCGCCTCAAAAGTGGAATACTGGATAAAGAACCCAAAAAGGTTTCCGCAAAGAAGGGAGTATCTGCCTTTACACTACGCGTTGAACCTGCGCTTTTGGCAGATGCTGAAAAAGGGGCAGAGGCTGGACGGATAGTGGGCGAGGCCCAGTGCATGGCAAGGGATATGGTCAATCTGCCCGGCAATTATCTTCAGGCTGAGGATATTTCAAAGACTGCCGTTGCATCGGGCAAAAAATATGGATATGCAGTAACGGTACTGCGCAAAAAAGAGATTGAGGCCTTGAAAATGGGTGGTCTGCTTGCCGTCAACCAGGGCAGCACCCATCCCCCGACTTTCACGGTTCTGGACTATAAGCCCAAAGGCAAGGCGAAGGCTGTAGTGGCTCTTGTTGGTAAAGGGGTAACCTTTGATTCCGGGGGTATTTCCATTAAGCCCTCAGAAGGAATGGGCGAGATGAAGTCCGACATGGGCGGTGCGGCTGCCGTTATAGGCGCTGTTGAGTCTGCCGCGCGGCTTGCTCTTCCTATAAGGGTAATTGGTCTGGTTCCTGCCACCGACAACATGCCTGACGGTTCCGCACAGAGACCGGGCGATGTTATTACCACTTATTCGGGTATTACGGTTGAAGTTGGCAATACAGATGCGGAGGGGCGCCTTATTCTCGCCGATGCTCTCAGCTTTGCAAAAGAAAAGTATAGCCCCGATGTGCTTGTTGATGTAGCAACCCTGACGGGTGCCTGCATTGTGGCTTTGGGCTACAGGGTTGCGGGGCTTTTCAGCAACAGCGACAGCCTTGCAGCGGAAATTAGCGGGGCCGGAGAGGTTTCGGGAGAAAAGGTATGGCGTCTCCCCCTGTGGGACCTTTATGATGAGCAGATTAAGTCGGATGTTGCCGATGTGCATAATACGGGTGGTCGTGGGGCCGGTACAATCACTGCTGCAAAGTTCCTTCAGAAGTTTACCGATGGCCACGAAAAATGGGCCCATATTGACATTGCAGGACCATCCTTTTCTTCCAAAGGTTCCCTGAAAGTGACTGGCGGCACCGGTTTCGGCGTCCGTCTCCTTGTGGAGCTGATGAAGCAGTGGAAGTGAGCTGGAACAAAAGAGGGCTTGCGGCAATGGGCAGAGTGGCTTTAGAGGTTTTATTAACATAATACGGCAGTAATGAAGATTACCATATTTGGATCGGGCTATGTTGGGTTGGTAACCGGTGCCTGTTTTGCCGAAGTTGGCAATGAGGTGCTCTGTGTCGATATAGATCAGAACAAAATTAACCGTCTTAAAGAGGGAGATATCCCTATTTATGAGCCGGGACTTGAGGATATTGTTGTTGAAAATAGCCGTGAAGGCAGATTGCGCTTCACCTCGAACATTGAGGAGGGCGTGCAGTTTGGCCTCTACCAGTTTATAGCTGTTGGAACCCCTCCCGATGAGGATGGTTCCGCCGACCTTCGCCATGTGCTTGCCGTTGCCGAAAGCATAGGAACACATATGAATGAGTACCGGATAGTCATCAACAAGTCCACCGTACCTGTGGGGACAGCCGATCTTGTTCGTGAAAAAATCAACAGCGTCCTTGCCGGGCGCTCTGCTACCATTGACTTTGATGTTGTTTCCAACCCGGAGTTCCTTAAAGAGGGAGACGCCGTTGACGACTTCATGAAGCCAGAGCGCATTGTTGTGGGTGTTGACAACCCGAGAACCAAAGAGTTGCTCCGCTTTCTCTATTCGCCATTCAATCGCAGTCATGAACGGTTCCTTGCAATGGATGTCCGCTCAGCTGAGCTGACGAAATATGCGGCCAATGCCATGCTGGCCACGAAAATCAGCTTCATGAACGAGATTGCCAACATTTCAGAGCGGGTTGGCGCCGATGTGGAGGCTGTCAGGCGTGGAATCGGTTCCGATTCTCGGATCGGATTCTCTTTCATCTATCCCGGTGTCGGGTACGGCGGTTCCTGCTTTCCCAAAGATGTGCAGGCTCTTGAGCGCACTGCCCGGAAGTACGGCTATGATTCCCGCATTCTCCAGGCAGTAGAGGCTGTCAATCATGATCAGAAAAACAGCATTGTTGCTAAAATCAACGACCATTTCGGAGGTAGCCTCAAGGGTCGGACCTTCGCGATATGGGGACTTTCTTTCAAACCCAACACCGACGACATGCGTGAAGCACCCAGCAGGGTGGTTATTGAGGCGCTGTGGAAAGCTGGAGCCAGTGTGAGGGTATATGATCCTGTTGCCATGGATGAGGTTGAACGCATTTACGGCAAAAGGGAAGATCTTTACTATGCCGCTAACCCTGAAGACGCGGTGAAGGGTTCCGACGCACTTGTGGTGCTTACCGAGTGGATGGTGTTCCGCAGCCCCGACTTTGAAATGGTCAGGCGGGATTTGAAGAGCCCTGTCATTTTTGACGGTCGTAACATCTACAACCCTGAGTTCATGGAGCAGTCCGGTTTTACCTACTATTCCATCGGTCGCTTGCCCAGAGGTGTCTGAACATGGTTCAGGGGTCCGCACCCCTTTCCTATTTTCCATGCCACTGCAGCCTTTATGGCGGCAGTGGCATATTTTTTCGCCTTTCCTACGGCGTCTTCCATACTCGTCCCCGATGCAAGGCATGAGGCAATGGCGGATGAGAGCGTGCAGCCTGTGCCATGCGTATTGCGGGTGGCAATTTTTTCAGCGCTGAACCAGGTGATGCGCCCGTTGTGCAGAAGGCAGTCGCTGCATACGGCTCCGCTGCCGTGCCCTCCTTTTATGAGAACTGATGGGGCACCCATGTGATGCAGAGCCGCGGCCGCATCTTCTATCGCTTGATTTTCATCGCCAATGCGTGTAATTCCAAGCAGCATTGCGGCTTCGGGCAGGTTGGGGGTGATGAGGGTTGCCTGTGGCAGCAGCTCCCTTCTCATTACGGGCAGGGCGTCGTTATCCAGCAATGAGGAGCCTGACGATGAGCGGAGCACGGTGTCGAGCACAATGGGGACGGGACGGGGGAGTTCGCGGAGGAGAGAGGAGACTGCCTCTGCCATGGATGCGCTTCCGAGCATACCTATTTTTACCGCATCTATGGCAATGTCCCGATAAAGTGCCCTGCATTGAGCTTGAACGCATTCGCTGCTCATTGGGTATGATGCACTCACTTCGCATGTGTTTTGAGCTGTTACGGCGGTTATGACCGACAAAGCATAACAACCAAGGGCTGATGCGGTTTTTATGTCGGCCTGTATGCCAGCTCCGCCGCTGCCGTCGGAGCCGGCAATGGTGAGAATGGTGGGTGGGGTAGCGGTCATGACTGCATGCCCTCCCGCATTTCCTTGAGAATCGCTTCAGCCGCAAGGCGGGGGTTCGCTGCTCGGCTGATGGCGGAAATGACGGCAATTCCCGAGGCCCCGTTGGATATGACATTGCGCGCATTCTCCAGCTGTATGCCGCCAATGGCAATAAGAGGGATGGAGAGCAGCGAGGAGGTTATCTGAAGGGCCTGGGTACCTACAGGCGGCAATGGCTTGTCTTTTGAGCCGGTAGGGAAGATGTGTCCGAATCCAACATAGTCTGCGCCTTCTCGTTCAGCCTGAAGGGCCTCTTCAGCAGTTCCGGTGGACACACCGATGATTTTGTCGGGCCCGAGCAGTTTTCGTGCCTCCGGGGCTGGGATGTCGTCCTGACCGAGATGCACCCCGTCTGCCCCGACGGCAAGGGCAATATCAAGACGGTCATTGATAATAAACAGCGCATTGTGTTGCCGTGTCAGTGGCAGGATAGCTTCCGACCACCTGCAGAGATCCCTTCCGGATGCATTTTTGTTGCGGAGCTGAATCATTGTTGCTCCACCGGCGAGAGCTTTTTCGGCAATGTCGAGTGGGGGAAGCCCGTCATCGGTAATGACGCAGAGAATGGGGCGCGAAGGGAACTTCATGGTAGCAGTCGGTTAATGGTTTCAGCGGTCTTTCGGAAGTTTGCTTTGTCACTGAAGAGGCCAAGAGAGGCAACTCCCCAGGCACCGCATTCAATGCATTGTATGGCATTTTCAGGTGTTATTCCTCCAAGCGCAAACACGGGAATAGACACGGCTTTGCATACCTCCCTGAGCTTTTTCGGCCCCTGCAGTGGGCCATATCTCGGTTTTGAAAGCGAGGTAAAAACAGGACTGAAAAAGATGTAGTCCACACCTTCTTTCTCAGCCGAGAGCGCGCCTTCAAGAGAGTGGACACTTTTGCCGTACAGCATTGCCGGGGAAGCGTTTCTCAGGCGAAGGGCAGGGCAGGAGTGTTCGGGCAGGTGGACGCCGTCAAGCCCTGCGGCAAGGGCAATATCCATTCGTTCGCTGAGCATGAGCAGTGATCCAATTGGCAATGGTTCCTTTGCTGTTTGTCCTGCAAGGCAGAGGATCTGGCGCGCATCGAGGTGCTTTTCGCGGATAAGAATCATTGCAGGCCGGCTTGGCGGAAGCTCCCGCAGCTGCAGGGAAAGCTGCTGGTTGTTTCCGCCCGATTCCTTCCCGCTCGTTATCCAGCAAATGCGGGGAAGACGGGTGGTGGAGGCTTTTTTGGGGCTCATCTCTCTCAGGCTTTTTTGATTATTCTCGGACTATAAATAAATTATACCGTAATCACAACCTGCCCTTCCCCCCGTTATAACCCTGTTATACGGCTCTATGGCACACATTGAACAGAAGCTTGCCGACATCGGACTCTCGCTCCCTGCGCTACCTCCCCCTGCAGGCCAGTATGTAACGGCTGTTTCAGTTGGCAATATTATCTATACCTCTGGCCATCTTCCTTTTTCAGAAGGTCGCCTTATTGCCGAGGGTTCACGGGGAAGGGTCGGGGACGAAAGTCTTGAGGCGGCCGCCCTTGCGGCCCGTATTGCGCTGCTCAATGCGCTGGCCTCAATCCGTTCTGTTGCCGGTTCGCTTGATGCATTGGAACGCATTGTGAAACTGACTCTGTATGTTGCCAGTGAGCCCTCCTTCAACGACCAGCATCTGGTTGCAGATGGAGCATCTTCTCTTCTCAATGAACTGTTCGGTGAGAAGGGAGTCCATGTTCGCAGCGCCGTTGGTGTTGCCGAACTGCCTCTGGGTGCCAGCCTGGAGCTTGAGCTTATCGTCCAGTACGACCCCTTTTACAAGCTCGTTTAACGACTGAATAAACAACCCTACTCAGGCGGATAAAACTACGATTTAAATGGCATACATTATGCTGTTTAAATCGTTTTATGCGTTTACGCTATTACTGAAAATCCCCAAATGTAATACAGTGAACGCGATAATAAGAGCGCTTCATATTTATTTAATTCTTACTGTTCTTAGGTGATGCAACAACTGCATTATGAAGAAAAGTTTGTCTTTTCTTTGCGTTCATCAGCTTAGTTTCTTGGTTCGTTTATATGGTAATAATTATTTTATATAAAATTGACTTTCTTGTTTTAATACAACCACTTAAACTTGTTAGTATAAAGTTATTTTTATTTGGTTATAAGATTTCTAAACTTGTTTATAGTATTGTGTTAATGTTGCTCTTTTGGTGGTTATCATGTTTTGTTTCTTATTTGTATTAGCTTGGTTCATTTGTTTTATTGTACTTTTTGTTTTTGGTTTTGGTTTTGATTATTTCTTCTCTTATTTGGATGCATTCTGCTTATTCTTTTCTCTTCTTTGGTTGATCTCGTGTTGGTTATGGTCTCGTTTTTTCTTGTTTGGTAGATCTGTTTCTCTGGGCGAGACTGTGCTCTTTCTTGTCGGTTACGGGCTCTCTGGAATGTTTTTTTGTCTTTTTCGTCGGTGATGGGTAAACTGCCCTTTGTTACTAATGCTCCTGGTGTCTCTCTTTTCTTTTTAATTATGCCTGTCCCATGTCTCGAATTGTTACTGTTCTCATGATGCTCGCTGTTCTGGGTTTTGGGGTCTTTCTTGGTTCCAGGCTGGGAGGAGTTGGTTCTCCTGCATACAGGGAAGACGGTAAGCTTGTGGAGGCTTACGACCTTATCAAGGCTTTTTATGTAGACAATGTTGCCGGAGACAGCCTGGCTGGTGCCGGAATAAAAGGGATGGCTGAATATCTTGATCCGCACAGCGTTTATCTTGCTCCTGAAAAGGCTGCTTATTCACAGGCTGAATTCGATGGCAATTTTGACGGCATTGGCATTGAGTTTGATGTGATCAACGATACCCTGCTTGTAGTCACGCCCCTTTCAGGAGGGCCAAGCGCGGCTGTGGGTATTGTTCCCGGCGACAGGATTGTTGCCATTGATTCCAGCTCCTGCGTGGGCATTACCCATCAGGATGTGCTCCGCAAGCTTAGGGGGAAACGGGGGACAACGGTGAGGCTGAAGGTCTATCGCCCGTTGTCGGAAAAGAATCTTGATTTTGTTATTACCAGAGGAAAAATTTCAACGAAAAGCGTTGATGCTGCTTTTATGATTGATGGCCGAACTGGGTATATCCGTCTTAGTCGGTTCATGGCAACAACTGCCCGGGAGTTTCGTGAGGCTCTGGCGAGTTTGAAAAGTAAAGGGGTGAAGCGTCTGATTGTTGATGTTAGGGGAAACCCGGGCGGGTTTCTTGAGCAGGCGGTGCAGGTTGCTGACGAGTTTCTTGCAGATGGAGAGCTGATTGTGTACACCAAAGGACGCAATGCAGCTGAGGATGTCCGCTACGAGGCCCGTTCGGGGGATGGGTATGAGAAGGGAGAGCTTGTTGTTGTTGTTGACCGTGGAAGCGCTTCGGCTTCCGAAATTCTTGCCGGAGCCCTGCAGGACAATAACAGGGCGCTGATTGTGGGTGAGCTTACTTTTGGAAAAGGCCTTGTGCAACGACAGATGGAGTTCAAGGATGGTTCCGCTCTGCGCCTGACGGTTTCCCGATACTATACGCCTTCCGGTCGTCAGATACAGCGGCATTACAGTAAGGGTGAGGATGGCAGGGATAGGTATTTTCATGAAACTCCAGGTAATATCCAGCCCGGGAAACTCTTTGCGGACCCGGCGAGGTTGCTTTATCAGAAGAACAGTGAGTTTTCAGTCTACCGTACCACTTCAATCAGGGGCATCACCGCATCTTCTGATTCTTCGGGGAGCACTGAAGGATCCGCCATGCAGGGGTTACGGTTGGCGGGCGGTATTATTCCGGATTTCTGGGTTGCAGGACGCCCATATACGGACTTTTATCAGGAACTCTTCCGTACCGGAGTGCTGGAGGATGCTGCTCTGAAGATACTTGACGATCCAAGAAGTTCGGCTCAGGGATACAGGCATTCGCTGTCTTCGTTCGTTGCAAACTATCAGGAAGACGCGCGCCTCAGCAAGATAATCGCCGGGCTGTGTCCCGATAAAAAAATTGTCTTTGATGGTGCGGCATTCAAGAGGGACAGGCGTTATATTGCCATTGTCGTGAAGTCGCGTATTGCCCATCAGCTTTTCGGCTCAGAGGGGCAGGTACGATCATATGTTTCAACATCGGACCCGGTTGTAAAGCTCGCCGCTGAACTTCCGGGAGGATTTTAGGATATGGTCCCCAGAGGGCCAATAAAAAATTGCACCTATGTCACTTCTTGAAAAAATTAACAATGCGTCATGTACGCTCCGCCTGCAGAACGACTGGCTGAAAATATTCACCTGTCCGGTTCCAAGCTCGGATTTTCTCTCTTTTGTTGGGGTAGCAGAGTTTGATGCATCAAGGGATGCCGTTCTTGCTCTTCTTTATGATATTGAAGTTGCCACTGAATGGGTATGGAAAACACGGGAAATGCGGATACTTGAAGAGCTTTCCGACGATAGAGGGCGCGTTGTCTATCAGCTTGTTACTGCTCCATGGCCTGTCTCCGACCGTGAAATCATCAGTCGTTCCAATGGCGATATGGACCCCCAGACCGGCGAGGCTTTTATTACCATAGAGTGCCTTCCTGATTTTCTTCCTCCCAACACCAACGCGGTACGGGTGCCACAGCTTGAGGGTGCATGGAATATTATGCCGCTTGGAGAGGACCGTTGTCGTGTTGTGTTCCGCCTGCATCTTGAGCCCGGAGGGGAGATTCCCTCATGGCTTGCTAACATAGCAGTTATTGACACCCCATACCATACCCTCAATAACATGCGGGAAATGGTGAAGCGTGAGAAGTACCGGACTCCTGTTGAGGCTCCGTTCAAACAATCTTCCAAAGATATTGTCCGTAATTACGAAGAGTTCATTACCGGTTGAGTCTTTTTTTGGTTGTTACAATCATCAACTATCAGGGTATGGAAGCACACTCAATCCTTCAGGCTGACTGGGAGTTTCGTGTTGAGCACAAGGGCATAAAAATTTATTCCTCCAGAATAGAGGGCTCCGATGTGCTTGGGTTTAAAGGTGAAGTCACCATTCCCACAACCTTTCGTAAGTTGATAGCGCTTTTTCATGATACCGCCGGTTACTTGCGCTGGGTTCATCACCTGCTGGAAATGGAGGTTCTGGAGAAAAACGAGGGCTTTGAATATGTTGTTCGCCAGCTTATTGATGCCCCGTGGCCAGTTACAAAGCGGGAGATGATCATCAGGACGGCTCTTGAGCCGTTTGGCGACAACGGGGTTGCTGTTACCATGCAGGGTGTTCCCGATGCTTTGCCTGAGGGCTCTTCAGCGGTGAGGGTTCGGGATATCAGCGGGATATGGGCTTTTACCCCCGATGGGCTCGATACGGTTCGCCTGACCTTTGTGATGCATGTAGACCCGGGTAAGGATGTTCCTTCCGGGTTGAGCAACCAGGCGATGTTTGAAGTCCCCTTCTATACTTTGAAGAACCTGCGACAGCTCGTCACAGACGCGAGTTACAACCCTCTGTATCCCGATGAGGCTGATCTGCATCTCTCCATAGTTTAAGTTCAGTTTCAGTTAGAGAGTTTCAGCACATGCTTTCATGAGCCTGTCGGGCTTTACCGGTACGGCCCCGACTTCCTGACACACGGTTCCGGCGGCAATGTTGGCTATGGATGCATTTGTAACGGTATCCAGCCCTGTTGCAGCTCCGAGGGCGAGTGTTCCTATTACCGTATCGCCAGCCCCTGAAACATCGGCAACTTCCAGTGAGCTGATCGGAATATGGGTGAAGGAGCCATCATAGACGGTTATTCCTTTTTCACTTCTTGTAACAATCAGTGCTTCGGCTTCAATCTTTTCCTGAAGGCGGAGGCAGGCATCTTCCACATCACGGTCACTGTTTTTTATTGCAATGCCAAGCGAGCTGGCCATTTCAGAGAGGTTGGGCTTGAAAATGGCGCATCCCCTGTAGGCAAAAAAGTTTTTCATTTTCGGGTCTACAAGCACCGGTACTCCGTGCAGGGCAGCTGTGCTGATAATGGCGGTAATCAGCTCTTCCCTCAGCAGCCCTTTATTGTAGTCTTCAAGCACAATTGCGTCAATGGTGCCGATTATCTCCATCAGTGCGTCAAGAACCTGCTGCATGGTACTGTCATCAATATCATCCCTTTTTTCAAAATCCACCCTTGTGATATGGTGATTCTGGGAGAGTATCCGTGTTTTGCATGTTGTGGGCCTTGAGGAATCGGAGATGAGACTATGGGAGGAGAGGCCATGTGTTTTGAACAGTTCAAGCATCGTGGCGCGGTTGGCGTCGTTCCCTGTAATGCCGAAAAGAAGTGTTTCAGCACCGAGCGAAAGGGTGTTAAGCGCAACATTTGCTGCTCCGCCGAGTCGATGGTCTTCATGGCTTACATCAACTACAGGAACGGGATACTCCGGGGAAATGCGCGAAACATGGCCAAAAATATACTTGTCGAGCATGATGTCGCCAATGACAGCAACCCGCTTTCCCTTGAAGGCGGAGATTATCTCCTCAATCCGTTTTTTGTCCATATGTCGCTAAGGTCGTAGAGTGTACTTATTGAATCAGTTGAGAGAAGATAAAGAATGTTGCCCTCTATTGATTTTATTTTGTGCGATTTTTTGTTATAATTAAAGCTAAGCATTTTTACGCTTTATCAGAAGAAACGGGATCCTGATGTTTGAGAGTTTAAGCGATAAACTGGAAGGCGCCTTCAAGAAACTTGCGGGTCAGGCCACCATTAACGAAATCAATATTGGTATCGCCATGCGCGATATCAAACGGGCTCTTCTCGGCGCAGATGTCAACTACAAAGTTGTCAAGAAGCTTGTTGAGGATATCCGTGAAAAAGCACTCGGCGAAGGGGTTATCAAGAGCGTTTCGCCGGCACAGATGATTGTTAAAATAGTCAGTGATGAACTGACAGGGTTGATGGGTGGTGAGCATATGCCTCTCAATCTTTCATCCTCACGCATGCCGGCAGTGGTTATGGTTGCCGGTCTTCAGGGTTCGGGAAAGACTACTTTTGCTGCAAAGCTGGCAAAGCGACTGAAAAAAAGCGGAAAGAACCCTCTTCTGGTTGCGGCCGATGTGTATCGTCCCGCAGCTGTAGACCAGCTTAAAACTCTCGGTGCTGAAGTGTCGGTCCCTGTGTTCTCCGTTGAGGAGAAGGACGCCTTGAAGGCAGCTGTGCAGGGTCTTGAGGCGGCAAAGGCCGGAGCGCATGATGTGCTGATTGTTGACACGGCCGGGCGGCTTCAGGTTGATGAGGCGATGATGGCTGAGGCAGAAGCGCTCAAGAATCTGCTGAAGCCCGATGAGCTTCTTTTTGTTGTTGACTCCATGATGGGGCAGGAAGCTGTCAATACGGCCAAGGCATTCAACGACCGCCTTGATTTTGACGGCGTTGTGTTGACCAAGCTTGATGGCGACGCACGGGGCGGAGCGGCACTTTCCATCCGCCATGTGGTTGAGAAGCCAATCAAGTTCATGAGTGTGGGAGAGAAGGTTGATGATCTCGACCTGTTCTACCCTGACCGTATGGCCCAGAGAATTCTGGGTATGGGCGACATTGTCAGCTTTGTTGAGAAAGCGCAGGAGAATCTGGATTTGGAGTCAACCCTCCAGATGCAGAAAAAACTCATGAAGAATGAGTTTGATTTGAATGACTTTTTTGACCAGCTTCAGCAGCTCAAGAAAATGGGTTCAATGCAGAGCCTGATAGAGATGGTGCCCGGGCTGAACAAGATGGTTCCCAAGCAGGATTTGGAGAATCTTGATTTCAAGCCTATTGAGGCTATTATCAGCTCCATGACCAAAGAGGAGAAATCTCGTCCTGAAATTATAAATGGCAGTCGCCGTCAGCGCATAGCGAGCGGAAGCGGCACAAGGGTTCAGGATGTCAACATGCTCCTGAAACAGTTCGGAGAGATGAAAAAAATGATGCGCTCTGTGTCGAAACTCTCAAGCACCGGCCGAAAGATTACTTCGCAGAACCTCGCACTTGACAAATTTTTAAAACGGTAGGCCTTTATTACTTTAGAATTGTACTCTAATAATTTAAATCACACGAAGCCTTGGTAAAGATTAGACTGAGAAGAGCGGGAAGAAAAAAACTCCCTGTGTACCAGATAGTGGCCGCCGACTCACGGGCCCCAAGAGATGGTAAATTCCTTGAAGTTGTTGGCCATTATCAGCCAACAGCAAAACCCCATTCCGTAACCATTGACAGGGAGCGGGTGGCATATTGGATGCAGACCGGTGCCCAGCCAACGGCAACCGTCCGCAGCCTTATCCGTATGACTGGCCTTCTTTATGAACTCCGTCTCAAGAACCTTGGTCGCAGTGAGGCTGAGATTACAGAAGAGATGGAAAAATGGCAGGAGAAGCAGGCCGAAAGGCGTCAGAAAAGGCTTGTTGTCAAGTCGCGCCGTCGCCAGCTGAAAAAAGAAGCAGAGGCTGCCCCTGCTGTTGCTGTTGAAGCTGCACCCGAGGCTGCTGTTGAGGCTGCACCCGAGGCTGCTGTTGAAGCTGCACCTGAGGCTGTTGTTGAGGCTGCACCTGAGGCTGCTGTTGAAGCTGCGCCCGAGGCTGTTGTTGAGGCTGCACCTGAGGCTGTTGTTGAAGCTGCACCTGAGGCTGTTGTTGAAGCTGCACCTGAGGCTGCTGTTGAAGCTGCACCTGAGGCTGCTGTTGAAGCTGCACCCGAGGCCGCTGCTGATGCTGCAGAGGAAGTAAAGGGCGAGGACGCAGGGGCTTGAGCTCTGCATCCTCTGCTTGATGGTTTCGAACATGAAGGATCTATGGCTGACCGGCACCGTTCTCAAGCCCAGAGGGCTTAAGGGCGAACTGAAGGTTCTGCCCGTAACCGATTTCCCTGATCGATTTCTGTCGCGGACTGAGTATTTTGCAGGACGGCAGCCTGAAACTGCCGTGCCTGTTGCAGTAACAGGCGCAAAGCTTGCAGGAGGGTTTGCCTGGTTGTTCTTTGAAGGAATAAGATGCAGGGAAAAGGCGCAGGATATGGCCGGAATGCATCTTTATATTGAGGAAAAAGAGTGTGCCCCCCGTCAGGAAAACAGGGCATGGCTCCATGAGCTTGAAGGAATGAAGGTGTTCGGTTGTGATGGAGTGGAGGTTGGTGTTGTTAACGCCATACTTCCTATGCCAGCACATGAGGTTTATGAAGTACGAACCGGCAGCGGCACTGTTCTCATTCCCGCCATTGATGAATTCATCGCTGAGATAAGCCTTGAAGGCGGGTATATGGTTATTCCTCGTTTTGATGAGTTTCTCTGAAGAATTTGGCGACTATGGATTCGATTCGTATCGATGTTATTTCCGTTATTCCGGGGTTCTTTGATTCTGCTCTTGAAAACGGCTTGCTTGCAATTGCACGGAAAAAGGGACAATTAGAGGTTCATGTGCATAATTTGCATGATGACGGACTTGGCAATTACCGCTCTGTTGACGATACCCCTTTTGGTGGGGGAGCTGGTATGGTGCTGCGGCCGGAACCTGTGTTTGCCTGCATAGAGCGACTTCAGGCTGAAAGACGGTATGACGCGGTTATTTTCCCTACGCCCGATGCCGTTAAGTTCGACCAGAAGGCGGCAAACAGCCTGTCGCGGATGAAGAACCTGATTATTCTCTGCGGTCATTACAAGGCGCTTGATGAACGGGTTCGCCAAACGCTTGTTACGATGGAGTTTTCAGTTGGTGATGTTGTGGTTTCGGGAGGCGAGATTCCCGCGCTATTTCTTATGGATGCTGTTGTGCGCCTTATACCCGGCGTACTTGGCGACAGTGAATCGGCTCTGACAGATTCTTTCCAAAGCGATATGCTGGACTGTGCGTGGTATACCCGGCCGCCTGAGTTTAGAGGAATGAAGGTGCCTGATGTTCTGCTCTCCGGTCATCATGCCAATATAGAACAGTGGAGAGAAAGCAGCCAGAGGGAGAGAACCAGGGAGAAACGGCCTGACCTTTCGGGTGAAGAAAGAAATGAAATTTTTAAATAGATTTTTGCATTACAAAAAATAAACAGTTGTCGAAATGGATCAGTTAATTCAGTTAGTTGAAGCAACCCAGGCTGGAATTGAAACCCCTGATATTCATCCTGGTGATTCCGTAAGGATTCAGCTGCGTGTTATTGAGGGTGAAAAAGAGCGTCTTCAGGCTTTTGACGGCGTGGTCATCAGTGATCGCGGCGCTGGGACCAATAAAACCATCACTGTGCGTAAAATATCACACGGTGTAGGTGTTGAAAGGATCATCCCGATCAATTCGCCCAATGTTGAGAGCGTTACCATTCTCAAGCATGGCAAGGCCCGTCGTTCCAAGCTCTTCTATCTCCGCAAGCGGACTGGAAAGGCTGCACTGAAAGTAAAAGAGCGCAAGGTGGCCGAAAAGGCTTCCTGAAGCACCGCTGCATCCGGACACTGCGTTTGAGGGTGTCCGGATGCGGCAATCTTTGCCAGCCATGATTGCCATAGATTACCCTTCTTCGGTCTCGATTGAGGCTTTTCATAAAAAAATCTTCACTTCCTGGTCTGAGTGCCGGCGCAGCTTTCCATGGCGCGAAACTGTTGACCGTTATTCGGTTATGGTGAGCGAATGCATGCTCCAGCAGACACAGGCTGAGCGGGTTGTGCCTAAATACAGCGAATGGCTTGAGCGCTTTCCCTTACCTGAGGCCTTGGCAGAGGCCCCTCTCAGGGAGGTTCTTTCACTTTGGAGTGGCCTTGGCTATAACTCCCGTGCCCAACGGCTTCAGCTTGCAGCCCAGCAGGTCATGAAACGGTTCAATGGCCAGGTTCCCTCAACTCCCGCACTTCTCAAAACTCTACCCGGCATAGGGGAGTATTCCTGTCGTTCAATTCCCGCATTTGCCGACAACCTTGATGTGGCAGCTGTAGATACCAATATACGGCGCATACTCATCAACGAATTTTCCCTTCCCGAAACACTTCCGCCTGCCATGCTGCAGACCGTTGCCGATGTCGTTCTTCCGGTTGGACGAAGCCGCGACTGGCACAATGCACTTATGGATTATGGTTCATGCGTGGTGACCGGGAGATCCTCGGGAATCCGGCCTCTCTCGCGCCAGTCTGCATTCAAGGGCTCCAGACGATGGTATCGGGCCCGTATTGTCCGGGAACTTCTCAACACCTCGTTTATGACGGTTGCAGAGCTTAAAGACAGGTATGGTGAGTGTCGGTGGGGGCTGGATGAAATTATTCTTGATCTTGTGGCTGAGGGGCTTGTGGAGTCAACTGTGAGCGTTCATGAATCCATTGACGACAGGATTCTGAAAATCAGGGAAGGGTAGCTGTACTCTGAACTGTCTATTCGGTATTGTAGACCATGTTCAGTTCATTGTAAAGGGCGTCTATTTCTTTATCATACTGTTCAATAATTGTCTTGCGTTTAATCTTGAGAGTTGGCGTCATCAGCCCGTTTTCCAGGGTAAACGGCTCGGCAACCAGCAGAAACTTGCGGACTTTTTCATGTGTTGCAAGTTGTCGTGAAATGCTACGCAGCAGTTTTTCGTAGATTTTGGCGACCTCTTTGTTTTCCATAAGATCCTTGTCTGTGGCAGGTTTTATCCCTTCTGCTGTGGCAAATTCACGAAGTTTTTCAAAGTCGGGAATGATAAGGGCGATGAGAAATGGCTTTTTTTCACCGATAACCATTACCTGCTCCACATAGGGGCTTTCGGCAATCAACTGCTCAATGGGCAGTGGGGCAATGTTTTTCCCTCCGCTGGTAACAATGATGTGTTTCTTTCGATCGGTGATGGAAAGACAGCCGTCACTGTCGAGCTGGCCGATGTCGCCGGTATGGAACCATCCGTCTTTGATGACCTCGGCAGTTGCTCCACTGTCTTTCCAGTACCCCTTCATGATATTAGGGCCCCTAAAGAGAATCTCGCCATCATCGGCTATCCTGATTTCAACATTCTTCACCGTTTGCCCTACGGTTCCAAATTTGACTTTTTCGGGTCTGTTGACATTGGTTATGGGGGAGGTTTCTGTCAGGCCGTATCCTTCCAGAATAGTTATGCCCAAGGCGCTGAAGAACTCGCCGGTCTCTTTTGGAAGAGCTGCACCGCCAGAAACGAAATAACGGAGCCGGCCGCCGAATTTCTTCAGGATTTTATCGTAGACAAGTTTTTTGGCTAGCGCGTGAGTTGTTTTAAGAGGGAACGGCACAGAACCAGTCAGCGCCATCTGGCGGTTGTACTGTTCTCCTGTAGAGAGTGCGAATTTGAAAATCTGCTGTTTGATTTGACTTTCCGAAGCAATCTGTTTCTGCATGTTGGCGCGGATACGGTCAAAGAGCCTGGGAACGGTAAAGATTATAGTAGGCCGGGCTTCGGCAATGTTCAGCGAAACCGCTTCTATGCTCTCAGCAAGGTAAATGGATGCTCCGCATGCAAAGAGCAGGTAGTAACCGCCGGTTCGCTCATATGCGTGGGAAAGAGGCAGGAAAGAGAGGCTGCAGTCTGTTTCGTCAAGAGTGATGAGGTCTGAGCAGGATTTTACATTTTCACAGATGTTCCTGTGTGTCAGCATCACCCCTTTGGGAAGTCCTGTCGTTCCGGAAGTGTAAATAATGGTTGCTGTGTCGTTGGGATCCACTGTGGTTCCTTCAAGCAACCGTGGGTTCGCCCGAAGAATTTTTTTGCCCTTAAGCTTGCAGTTGTTAAGGTCGCACACATCGTCAATCTTCTCTTCAAGGCGGTTTAAAATAATAATCTGCATCAAATCAGGCAGGTTCTGCCAGATTGAAAGAATCTTTCCGAGCTGCAGCATGTTAGACACAACAATGGCCTTGGCTCCGCTGTTCTGGAGTAAGTACTCAATCTGGTTGGGCGGCAGGGAAGGGTAGAGCGGCACATCAATAGCGCCAAGCGAGAGTATCGACATATCGGCAAGGTACCAGCCCGGACGGTTTTCACTGAGTATTGCTACCCGGTCCCCCTTTTCAATCCCGTTTTCTTTCAGATATGCCGTGAAGTTTGTTACATCCTCATGAAAATCGTCGTAGGTGATTGGTTCATAGATGCCGTTGAGTTTGTGGACGAACGGGAACTTCTTTTCCTTGCCGTGGTAATGGCTGAAAACAGAGGAAAACAGTTCCGGGAGGGTCTGAAAGTCAGGATTGATAAGTCCCATAGGAACGGAGTTGAGTGAGTCCGGACTGTCTTGATGACCGGGGGGATTTTAACGGATATGTATACAAATATGTAACATTATGGAATCTGAATTCAAAGCATCGTCCTGTAAATAGTTATCACCCAGAGGGAGGTGATTTCCGTTAACGAAATTTATCCCTTGCCGAAAAGTCTCCTTGCTCTTATTTTGTGCATCAACAGGCATTTGTCGGGGCTTATCCTGCAAGCTCCAGAGAACAGTATAGTCGGAGGTTTTTGTTTATGCAGAAAAAGGGTAATTCGGTTACACGATGGACTGGGTATGCAGGGCTTGCTGCAGGTATTCTCCTGACCCTTTTTCTTTTTCAGTCAATTGACCTTGAGCGATCCCTTTACAGAATTTCCACAATCGGGTTCTCCTCACTCTTTATCATGCTGCCGTTTTTCGGCCTTCATTTTTTTGAAACCATTGCCTGGACGCTTGTGTTTCCGCCAGGTACAGGGCCGATTTCATTCGCCCGGCTGTTTAAAATTCAGGTAATTTCTGAAACCGTTTCAATGACTCTTCCTGCTGGCATGGCCCTTGGAGAGCCACTCCGGCCATTTCTCTGCAACCGCATGATGGGCATTCCCTATCCTGTTTCTGTTGCTGCCGTCACTGTGCGCAAGCTCCTTCTGAGCGCAATGCAGGGGGTCTATACAATTATTGGAACCGTTGCGGGTTTCATGATGCTGCAGAGGGTATCTCCCGCATTAACAGGATTTCACGGCCTTGGATTCTTTATGCTTGCAACCGGTATTGCAGTCGGTTTGATTTTTCTCTATTTCCTCCTGACTGCACTGAAAGGCAATTCCGCGCAGTCAATTCACAGTCTTTTGATGATGGTGCCCGGAAAAAAGGTAAAGGAATGGCTTATTCAACGGGAGTCCGGCTTTTCCGATACCGATGAACATCTCCGCAGTTTTCATGGCGGCTCTCCCGCATCCCTGTGGCAAGCAACATTCTGGTATCTTGTGGGCTGGGCCATGCTGGCTGTGGAGAGTTACATCATTCTTCGCCTTCTTGGAGCCGACATATCGTTCCCCACGGTCCTTGCCATTGATACTACTCTCGTCATGCTTCGGGCCCTCTTTTTCTTCATTCCCTCTGGCCTTGGAATACAGGATCTCGGCTATATGGCCTTTTTTCAGGCCGTAGGAATGCCCGATGCTGTAGCGCTTGGCGGGGCATTCATACTTATAAGAAGGTTCAAGGAGGTGCTGTGGTATTCTGCAGGGTACGGCGTCATGTTCATGTCGGGGGTTCACTTGCATGATCCCGAACATGCTGAACAGGTGGGTTCATGAAAAAAAAGATTCTGTTTGTCTGCGGTTCCATGAACCAGACCACTCAGATGCACCAGATTTCAGACTTTCTCGGTGAGTACGACCTCTGGTTTACCCCTTTTTTCAGTGACGGGGTTCTCGGTGCTACTGCCCGAAGCGGTTTGCTTGAGTTTACTATTATGGGCAAAGGGCGAACAGGGAAGGCTCTGGAGTATCTCAACACTCATGAACTGAGGGTTGACAACGGAGGATGCAGGCACCCGTATGACCTTGTTGTTACCTGTACCGACCTGATTATTCCCCGTATCCTGAAAGGCTCACCAAGAGTGCTTGTGCAGGAGGGGATGACTGAGCCTGAGACTCTGTTGTTTCAATTGACGAAGAATTTCCGCTGGATACCGCGCTGGCTTGCAGGTACGGCATCCACGGGGCTTTCACGCGCATATGATAAATTCTGTGTGGCCAGCGAGGGGTATCGCGACCTCTTTATCCGCAAGGGTGTTGACCCAGAGAAACTGGTGGTGACAAGCATCCCAAATTTCGATGACTGTTCCGCATATTGTGACAATGATTTTCCGCACAGGGACTTTGTTCTGGTCTGTACCTCAGACAACAGGGAGACATTTATTTACGAAAATCGCAAGAAGAATATTCTGGCATGGCGGGAAATGGCGGGGGAGAGCCAGTTGATATTCAAACTTCATCCGAATGAAGTGGCTGCACGCGCCACAGAAGAGATTGAACGATATGCTCCCGGGAGTCTTGTGTATTTGGATGGGGTAGCGGAAGAGATGATTGCAAATTCTAGGATGATGATTGCTCAGTTTTCTTCTACTGTTCTGGTGGCTTCGGCTCTCGGCAAAGAGGTTCGCTGTGGACTTCCTGATGAGGAGCTTCGGAAGCTGACGCCTGTTCAGAACCGTTCAGCCGCGAAAAATATTGCCAATGTGTGCAGGGAGGTCCTTAATGGCTGAGTTGCATCAAACCATTGCGGTTATTCCTGCTCGTGGGGGCTCTGTGGGCCTTAAACACAAGAATATTTATCCCGTAGCTGGAAAGCCGCTTCTTGCCTGGACCATTCTGCAGGCACGGGCGTCATCCCTTATAGACAGAGTCCTGGTTTCAACAGACAATACCGAAATAGCAGCTGTCGCTGTAGCCTATGGTGCAGAGGTCGTTCGGCGCCCCACGGAGATTTCAGGAAGCAGTGCCAGCTCTGAATCGGCAATTCTCCATTCTCTTGATGTGCTTACTGCACAAGGGGACGAGCCTCCCGCGAGGATTGTGTTTCTGCAGGCAACCTCGCCTCTGCGGAAACCCGGCGATATTGATTGTGCCCTTAGGCAGTTTGAGCTTGAAGGTGCCGATTCGCTTATTTCAGTAACAAAGGCTGATGACCTGACTCTCTGGGAACAGCGGATGGGGGAGTGGAACAGTGTGAATTTTGACTGGCGGAACCGCGGGATGCGGCAGGAGCGGGCGGAGCAGTATATTGAAAACGGATCGATCTATATTTTCAGGCCATCTCTACTTCAGGAATGCGGCAACAGGATAGGCGGAAAGCTGATCACCTACAGAATGGAGTTCTGGCAGACCTGGGAAATTGACACTCTTGAAGAGATTGAGCTGATTGAGTTTTTTATGCATAAAAAAAATCTGACAGCTCCGGACCGGGAACTGTAACCTAACACACTGCCACCAATGAATTTCTTTCTCACAACAGATCTCGTCATCGGAGTCAATGAAGCCTTGAGCCTTACAAAGCATCTTGGAGAACTGAAGTCCCAGAGGCCCGGGATCATTTATGATGCAGTTCTTGAAGAAAATCTCTATTTCAGGGATGTTAAGGCAGCCCTCAGTGCCAAGTGCCCCGATGCCTTTTTTTATTGTAATGAATTCAAGGGAGAACCAACTTACAGCCACCTTGAAAACACAGCGGAACATTTCAGGGGGAGCGGCGTCGACTGCATAGTTGCCATTGGCGGCGGAAGTACCATGGATCTGGGCAAAGGTGTTGCCCTGCTCATGACCAACAATGTTCCAGCGCTTTCATTGAAAGGGTTCCCTTCGGATGTGCATGACCCCCTTCCTCTTCTTACAGTTCCCTCTCTTCCGGGAAGTGGTGCTGAGGTGAGTTACAATGCGGTATTCATTGATGAGGATGCAGGCCGAAAACTTGGCATCAACAGCCGGAAGAATTTTCCTAAAAAGGCGATTGTCGATCCCGTGCTCTCCATGAGTGCACCTCTTGAGGCGGTTGTTTCCTCAGCCATGGACAGTCTTGTTCACTGTGTTGACAGCTTCGGGTCGGTGAAGCACACCCCGCTGTCAAGAATTTTTTCAGTTGAGGGGTTCCGCCGCTCGTTCTATGCCCTTCAGCAGAACCAGCTTGACCGGGCAGAGTCGCGCATTGATCTCTGCATTGGCAGTGTGTGCGGTACCGTTGCCCTTATGAACTCCGGCGATGGACCCACCAACGGTTTCGCTTACTATCTGGGTGTTCGCCACAAGGTTCCACACGGAATGGCTGGAGCCATTTTCCTTAAAGAGGTAATGCGCTATAACCTCAGCCATGGTTATGACCGATATGCATCACTTAATGCAGCACCTCTTCAAGGGACGCTTCGGGAGGGGGCTGAAGAGCTTCTTTCAGAAATGGACGATCTTTACCGTCAGCTTTCAATTCCTAACCTCGTACCTTACGGTTATGGCAGCGGCAATGCCGCCGAATTTGCCCGCGAGGCTTCCGGTGCGCTGCAGGGATCATTCGGAGGAAATCCCGTCCCGTTTGACGGAGAGTCGGCTGAATATGTTGTTACCAGATTAATACAGTAACCACTTCACACAACCCATTACTATTATGGCAGGCGCAGAATTGATTGGAAAAGAGGAGCTCTCTGAAATTATGGAGCTTTTCAGTCACGAAAAGGTCAACCTCTACCGTTATGGCGGGGGGAACTACAAGACCCGTGAATTTGAGAAGAAATTTGCAGAGTGGATGGGCGTCAGCTACGCCCATGCGGTTTCCTCAGGGACCGCTGCCATACACTGTGCTCTTGCAGGGGCTGGTGTGGGGCCCGGAGACGAAGTTATCACTACCGCATGGACCTTCATTGCCCCCATTGAAGCAATCAGCGCTCTGGGAGCTGTTCCCGTACCGGTTGAAATAGATGAAACCTATCATCTTGACCCTCTGGCGGTAGAACGGGCAATTACAGAGAAAACAAAAGCAGTTGTTGTGGTTCCCATGTGGGCTGCTCCCAAAATGAAAGAACTTCAGGATATCTGCACCCGGAGGGGCCTCATTCTCATTGAGGATGCCGCACAGGCTCTTGGCGCCTCATACGGGGGCAGAAAGCTCGGAACAATCGGCAGTGTTGGTTCCTTCTCGTTTGATGCCGGAAAGACGCTACATACCGGTGAGGGCGGAATAATTGTGACCAACGATCGGGAGATCTACCTTCGAGCTGCTGAATTCTCCGACCATGGCCATATGCATCTTGACGACCTTCCGCGAGGAAAAGATCCCCGCCGGGCAAAAGGGCTTAACCTCCGTATGAGTGAAGTGACTGCTGCCATAGGCCTTGCGCAGCTTGCAAAAATTGATACCATCCTCTCAACTGCCAAAGAGAATAAAAAGAGAATTAAGGACGCCATCTGCAATGTGGCGAACATTACTCTCCGCCCTTTTGCCGATGAAGTGGGCTCGCAGGGCGACACTCTGATTTTCAGTGTAAGCGACCGCGCCGCTGCGCTGGAGTTTGAGGTGCATCTCGGCCGAAGCGGGTTTGGCACTAAAATTCTTCCTGAAGCGCTTGACTGGCATTATGCAGGGGTATGGGGCCATCTTCTTGATGGGTATGATCGCTATCGAAACAGTGATCTTGAGGCGCTCTGGCCCAAAACGGGAGAGCTTCTCCGTCGGAGCATCTGTCTGAACATCCCTGTTCTTATGGACGACGCAACAGTTGAAAAACTGACTGAAGCCATTCTCTCGGCAGCTGAAGCAATGGGGTAGAAGACAAAGATCAGAAAGAACGAAAACGAAAAAAGCCTGTTCCATGATGGACAGGCTTTTTCTGTTCTGGAGGTGAAGAGCGGATTTACAGTGTAAGGAATAGTAGCTGTGCGTCTACAACTGGGCCATCAAACGGAACGCAGCCGGAGCTGTTGAAACCACCTACCTGAAAGTAGTCGAGGAAGAGCAGGACGAAAACCAGAACAAAATCAAAACCTTCCGCATCTGGACGCAAGACCGGGTCGAGGTCTACCGATCCAGCAGCGAATCGGGCGAAGTCGAAACCATCATCGATCAACCGAACCCCCTCGGCATAGTGCCGGCAGTCTGCCATTACAGCCGCAGCAAGCTGCACCGCGGCATTGGAACCTCAGAAATAGAAGATGTAGCCCGCATCCAGCAAAGCATCTACAACGATGTAAGCGAGCTGGGGCAAACAATCCGCAACACCAACCACTCAACACTGGTGAAGAACCCCGAAGATGACGCCACAGGAGGCGCAGGCGGGGTTGTCATCATGGCCGAAAGCACAGAAGCAGGGAAACGCCCCTACCTCATGCAGCCGATGCTGTTTCAGAGGGAAGGGCTGTTCAAGACGATTGACAAAAAAAAGGGATGATCAACCGCATGACCCACCTCGCACCAGTGCGAAGCATGCGGACCCAGCCAGTAAGTGGTGAAGCTATGAAGACTGAGTTTGAGCTGCTTAATGCGCTTCTCAGTGAAATGGCCTCAGGGCTGCAACTCACCGAGATAAAGCTCATTGAAATCTTCTGCGCCTGGTTAGGCAAAGAAGACGAGGCAAAAAGCCTCATTGTCAAATATCCAGAGAAGTTCGAACTGCGCGACCGCGAGCAGGATCTGACGCTGCTCAAAGAAGCCGGCACCCTCACAGTCAACAGCCCCACCTTCCAAAAAGAGCTGCAGAAGCTGATCGCCAGCATCGCCCTGGAGGACGATGCTCAGCTGGAGGAGATCAATGGGGAGATTGATGGAAATGGGTCGGAATAAATCTCCCTCGTAATGGAAAAATCTTGTAATCTTTGCTATTTTTAAAATTCTTGGCAACAGGCGATTGGAATTAGCGTGGCTTCTCTCAGACAGCTGAACTCTTCAGGAGTTACTTGGGCATAATGATGTGAGCACCACGATGATTTATACTCATGTTTTAAACAAGGGCGGTCATGGAGTAAAAAGCCCTGTTGACCTGTTTGTTGCCGGTTTAGACTGATCTGTATAAGTCCGCACAGCTCAATGATTGTTAATATTTGTAAGTCGTTTATAAATAATTGATTGGGTTGTTTTTGGTGGTGATTTCGACATTGTCTTATACAGAAAGGAGCTTTCTGCCTTTTCTGGATTAGGCAGATCAGTCTAAACATTGTTAGGCAAAAATGTTCACG
>Ga0222703_1000010_pt1 | contig 70806 bp, 102 predicted proteins | sample AntAcemetage1506_FD_179827 | JGI IMG/M metagenome (GOLD analysis project Ga0222703, IMG submission 179827) | Saline water microbial communities from Ace Lake, Antarctica - #1506 | ecosystem: Environmental > Aquatic > Non-marine Saline and Alkaline > Saline | place: Antarctica: Ace Lake...
ATCTAATTATATTCCCGTGCTGGAAATGGAAATCAGAACTAAAGTATGTCTTAGCCATTTTATCCCCCCCCCTTTCTTTTTTTTACTTACATTGTTATAATAGTATTTCAATCAATTTTGTCAAGTTTATTTTTATATTCGTTAATTGTTTCTTTCATAAAATTAATCTTTCCAACATCAAATCCAGAAGTCCAAATATCATTTAAGTATTCGTCAACCAACTTTAGTTTTTCATTTTCATCAATATCAGCATTAACTATCTTAATGATTCCCATTGTTTTTTGTCTTATTATCATTTTTCCCCCTCGATCAATTTAAATTTAATTACCCATACCCAATTATTCTTATCCCATCCAAAACCTCGTTTTTCATTTATTGAATCCCATAATGTTTTGAATACAGCCAATTCGGCAGAATTTTTAGGTAAGTCATTTTCCCATCCGCTATCTAAGATATAATAACGTAGATTGGCTAATTACTTCTATAAGTTCTCTATACTGCATATCTCTTTCAACAAGAGCTTCGCATAATTCTTCTTTAGTCATATCCTCAAGTTGTTTTAGTTTCCATAGAATAGGATATTTTATTTTGGTTGATTCTTTCTTTTCTTCTCTACTAAACATTTTTAAACTATCTTCAAACGATGGGAGATAATGTCCTCTCCATTTTTTATAATAATTTGTCATACTTACCTCCATTTTCTTTCTTAACTGGAGTATAGCTTTTAAACTTAAATACTCCACGCTTTACCTTTGTTACCATACCACAATTAACCATTCGGTTTAGTATTTTCCCAACGTATTTGTAACTATGCCTGAAAGATTCTATTGGAAGCTCTTCAATTATTTCAGATATATTTCGTGGCACATTATCATCTAATATACTATTAATCATTTCTCTTCTCGTTGCCATATTACCTCCCTTAAATTCGTAGCAGAATAAGACAGATGGGGGTCAAAACTTACCCTGCTACTGGTAACTCAATCGCTTGAGTTTTTAATTATCAAATCCAAAATCAAATTCTATTTGGTATTGTTCTTTTATATTAGGTTTCTTGGCAACTACTTTTTCAACTTTTGCTACGATATTTTCACTAATAACAATATCATTAAAGTCTAGTATCGTGGCTGTTTCTTTTTCAACTGGAGTAATAACCTCTTTCTGAACTAATACTTTTCTCTTCAATATAGTCTTTTTATGAATGTCCCTAGCAATTTTCATTTCAGCATTGAAATTTATTGGTCTTTCTTTCATCTTTTCCCATTATATAACAGCCTATCTATGCCACGCTTCACTCGCATAGCATACTGGCAGTTATGTGCAACTTAGTTTTTCTGTAATTAAATCTTTTGGAAGAAAGTCATAACAAAAATAACTACTGCTAAAAGTTATTTTATTATTCGGTCTTCCATAAGGATTATTAAATTTTATTCTTTTATCAAACATCAATAATTGCATTTGTTTATTCGTTTCCATAAACACTTTTTTTGAATATGCGTCATTTAGCCAAGCATTTGTCATTATTAATGCAAATGGTTTGTTAAAATTTAATGCTCTTTCAAAAAACTTTCGTTTATTTTTAAATGGAGGGTTGCTTATAATACAATCCCAATGTTCATTTGGTTCATATTCAAAAAAATCTTGTCCTGTTTCTATATGTGTATATATTACTTTATTAGTTTTGCTTATCAATTTAACAAATGCAGAATCAAATTTATCAAAAGGACACCAAATAATAAAATCTTTTGGTATATACTTCAATATCGGGATTACTCCATATTCTGGAGTATATGCCTCATCATTTCCTGTTTTGTTATAAAGAATTTTTTGGCTATCCATTTTAATCTCCTGTCGTTACACATAACATAAGCACCCACGAGAAAAGATCGTGGCGTGCTCTCTCATTATGTCGCTTTATCTTCATTAAATTCTTTGTTGCTGCTAAATCCAAAATCATATCCAGTTTTATCTACTTCATTTTCGGGTGGAGCATATATTCCGTTATCATAATCTTGAGATCCAGACTCTGCCCAATACCCAAAATTATCATATTCTTTTCTTTCTTTTTCAGTAAGTTTAAATTTTTCAAGTTGTTGCTTAATAGCTTCTAAATCTATACTCATATTTCCTCCTAAATGTCGCAACATAACACAGTGTCCACAGATGCACCAGCAAGAAGAATCCCTGACTGGCACACTCTCTCATTATGTCGCCTGCTTTTCAAGCCATTCCCAAACATCTATGTCTTTTCTTGGTCTGGGTCTTATTTTTTCTACCCAATGTGGACAATCTTCTTTTTTATTATATTTATGACCATACCCACAATCATCTGTGCAATTTAAATCTATTACGCAAGATGGATCACCATATTCTTCGTCAACAATACACACAAATTCTTTATATGTATTTGGGTTTTCAGAGTCAAATTTTTTTTTTAGTTTTTTAATCTCTTCAATTTTCATATTTTCCCCTTAATTAATTGTAATCTTACATTTTTACCAGTTGTTTCACAATAGCTCGGTATCCATTTTTTTGAACTTTCACGCCCAACTACTTTCAAACAATGCACACATTTATATTTGTTTTTCATTTTTATCTTCCCCAGATAATTCTTTTTTCAAATATTCTTCTATTTTAGGCACAAACCAATTACCAAATTCGCAACTCAACACGTCACGATTTGGCGAAGCAATTGCCATAATCCTTATTTTAATAGCTATTTTTTCAATGTCTTTCATTTATCCTCCTTAGATAACAGCCAATCCATGCTTTATATGGCATACAGCCATTATGTGTAACTTATAATTTATCATCTTCAATCATTGCGTTAGCTAATCCGCTAAAGACAATAGCTAATACGAATGATGTTATCGTTAATTTGATATGATAAACATCAAAATTCCAAATCAATGTTACTACATTTATGATAAGAGATAAAATGCACATCAGCGCCACAACACAAAACAATCCTTTTAAAAACTCCATATCTTCCTCCTTTCGCTACACATAACATAAGTGTCCTTGTTTTGAATGAAAGAATGCTTGAAAGAACATCGCACACTCTCTCATTATGTGTAACTTATATTTTTAATACCTTAACAACCTTTGATAAAACTTTTTTCTCACAATTAGGACAATATATTTTGTATTCTTTTGGTTCATCATATTCAAATATTGTACTATTAATCCTAAAATTACATTTAGCACATCTGAATTGAAGATAAAATTCTTCCAAGTCTTTAATTGGTTCTAAATTATCAATCGGTCTCTGTAATTCTTCTTTAGTATATTCTCTTTCCCTCATCTCAATCTCCTTTTATTTCATTACACATAACATACCGGCATTTAGGCAAAATTAAGCCTTTTTGTTTCTATTGTTCCAGCTTCTATGTTCAATAAGCCATTTTAATTTTTCCATAGAAGTCTCTGCAACTATATTGTCCTCCATATCAGTTCCATCTTCGATGACGGATTCAGCTTCTGCACAATACCAACATACACCTAATCTTATGTTGTTCATACCGCTTTCTTCACCACAAATCATACATTCCATATTATCTCCTTTTTTTTCATAATAGCTTCGCATAACACTATGTCTATGTGCCACTTCGTTCTACATGGCACACTCTCTCATTATAGGTAACTTACCAGTTAATAACACAGTAGTCTTTGTCAAGTCCGTGTTTTCCACCATACAAAATATATTTTATTTCAAATCCATCTGTTTCTCTTCCAGTTTTAATTCCATTAACGGTTTCAAATAAATAAATCATATCATATTCTTTGAAATTCCGATCGTTTTTTCTTAGTTCAAACTTCTTTTTTCCTTCTTCAATTGCTTGGAAATATTCAGTTTCTGTTTTTAAATAATGATATTGTCTTGCCATAAATACTCCTATAATTTTTTATCTCTTTCACTCTCTCACTTACATAACTATAGTATTCTTTTATTCAGTTTTGCCAAGTTTATTTTTAATCTTTTTGATAATTATGGGCAAATATGTTCATATCAAAATTAGGTTGTTGTATCACTTCAAATTTACCCTTCATAATTCTTTAATCTAATTTTATTGTATTTACTGCTTCTTGTAATCCTACATCAAGAGCTTCTTCATAAGTTTTATATTCAATTTTAGATTTATTTTTTGTGCCATCAATAGAAAACCAGATATCTATTTCATTTTCTGAATTAATATAAGATAATCCCACATAATAAATTCTGTTTCCATCAATCCAATTAATAATAACTGTAATATCAATATGATGTTCTTCTCTTAACCATTTCTGTAGTAATGATTGTGTTGGAGCATGTGTAACATTTTTAAGTGGTACTCTATTAGAAGTTAACATGTATTTATCTTTACCTATAGCATACATCTTATTAGATGGAATATTGAATCCTTTTTCTTTGGCTAATTTAGCTGTCTCAAATGATATTAATTGTTCTTTCATACGACCTCCATTATTAAATAAGCTATGCCTCCGCTGGCTTTGATTGACTTACGAGGTCTTGTGACATTAATATCGCAGTCATGGTGGTCTCCTCACCTGTTATATCCCATTACCTATTAAGGCTGGGTCGTCTGACATAACTTATATGGTTATTTATTTATCCTATCTTACTTTGAAATCAATTACATCTTGTAATGTATGGTCTGTTCCAAAGTGCCTATCTCTTTCAATGCCGAGTCCCCATTTACCTTTAAAATCTTGAATTTCAGAAAATGCGACCGTACCGCATTCGGCAAATGTATCATCTCCAAGATTTGCAAAGCACCAAAATATGCCTTCTCCTTGTTCATACTCATAACAATACCATGTGCCTGCCCCAGTTGGATTGAAAAATTTTACTATTATTTTAATTTCAGTTAGTTTTTTGTTTCCCGTGTACCCTTGTTTTTCAAAATCTTTTAAGTTTTTTCTCGTTAATAGCATCATTTTATTTCTCCTTTCTTTTTTTTTTACTTACATTACTATAATAGTTTTTTGGGGGGTTTTGTCAAACTATTTCTTTAATAATTTATCAATAACTTTTACAACTAATGAATCTAATTCTTTTATTTCATCGAACAGTAAACTTTTTTTACAATTGATTCCATATAATGGGTCGCAACATATTTCAAGTGCGCCTGGCGCATTGAATGTTACATGTTTGTAATCATTTAATCCACCCATTGTAAATTCTAATGTTTGGGTGCCATACTCTTCTAACCAATAACCGTCCATTTCAAATGTTAGTCGCTTCTTAACACCATGATCTAATTTTTCTATAACTTTTAAGACAACATTTTTTGCACGACAAGTTATATGATGTGCGTGTCCTCTAAATTCATTTTGTCTGTAATATTTAACCAAAAGTAAATCATTCTCTTTAAGTTTATCAAACGTTTTCATTTATTCTCCTTAAGGGAACATCATTAAACAATTATATTCGGGGTCATACATAACGCCACATCGTGTAAGCTCCAATATTTGCTCGTCAGTTAATGTTTCAAGTTGCCCGCCTCTAACATCGATATAAAATTCATCATGTTCTGCGGCATGAATTAAATTTGCACCAGATTCGTCAGGGAATAATTCGTCAAGCAATATAAAAGCGTGTATGTCTGGCCTATTACTTCTTTTATTTTTAACATTCTCAAATCTTGTGTATTCGTTATTAACTTTTTCAAACTTTTTGTGTATATTCATTTTTTGCCTTCCTTTTAAACTTTTACAATTAATCTACTTTAAGAACGTCTTTAATAGCCGTAACAAATGATTCCTTTGGTAAAGCACCCATTGACATTTGAGGTTTATCATCTTTAGGGCAAAATAATATTGAAGGAATACTACGGATTCCAAATGTAGCTGCAAGTTCTTGTTGATCTTCAGTATCAATTTTATAGATATCCACTTTGCCTTCATACTCTTTTGATAGATCTTCTAAAACAGAAGCAACTTGCTTACAAGCTGGGCAATATTTGGCAGAAAAGTCAACTATTGCTGGTCTGTCTCCTAAAAATTTCCATTCTTTATTTACTTCATAATCAAAAATAATTTTTTTAAATTCATCTTCTGTTAAGTTTTTTATCATTTTATTTACTCCTCTATTATAATTTTAAAATTTCTATGTTTTAATTGACTAATTAAAGTATCAACATTTATTTTACAGCCTCATTTATATTGTTTATTTATTTTTCTTATAAAACAGTTAAGTTTCTTTTTTCCTTTAAAATTGAAAATTTCACCAGTTTTAATATCTTCAATTTTATATTTTTTAATAAAATTTTTAGATATTTTATTTTGTGCATATTTCAATACTCTTACGTCGGTTTCTTTAGTTAATCCTTTATTTCATGGAATTTGACCTAGATGCCCATTTCTACTATTCTCTTTTCTTTCTTTAGAATGCTGTATACCTTGTAATGGCATACTTCGTTTAATTCTTTCTTCATCTGCCCTATCTCCATATAGTTCGTCGTATGTTTTTTTATATGCAAAATGTTTATCGCCTATTCGTTTAGACTTACGCATAATTTCTTTTTTTCTTGGATGATGTGACATTGTGTCAGAACCTCTTCCGCCTTCATCCATATTACAAAGGGGCCCAGTATTTGTAATTCTACGGCCGATATTTAAAATCAATTTTTTTTCATTTATAAATGATTTTTCTTCTGATAATTCATCGTATAATATAATTATATATTTTTTTAAATCGTATCCAGCTTTCAATATTTTAGTAATTACGTTCAATTTAAGTGTATTCCTATGATCTTGTTTTATATGAGCTAAGTATCTATTGTTCTTACCTTTGCCTACATAAATTGGTTCGTATCAAACAGAAAAATTATCGTAAGTATATTTTCCTGGCTTTCTTGGATCTAAATAAATATAATTATAATATTTATTTGATTGATTTTTAATAATTTTCATAAAAAGTAAAGATTCTCCTATAATGTATTGAATTAGTAAATATAAATCTACTTTTAATTCTTATATATACATATACGAAAATTAAATAATTTATTACTTTTTTATTGTTAATTGTATTGACAGTATATAATTATGGCAGTCCACACCACAAAGCATAAAAGTCAATTATTGCTGGTCTGTCTCCTAAAAATTTCCATTCTTTAGCATCTAATTTTGATATTTTTTTTTCAAATGATTCTTTTGTTAAATGTTCCATTTTAACTCCTTTACAGAATCAGTATTTTCAACCAATCCTCAGTTTATTTTATTTTGTCGCTCATAATTAATTACCAAACCCCATTGTAGATTTTTCATCCTTACCATCTAATTTCTTTTGCCACTTGTTAGATTTAATTTGCTTTTTACGCATCATATTTATTCTCTCCAACGCTTCTTTGTATGGTATATCATATATTTCAACTGACATGATAAGTTCCTTTATATGAGCGAAACTGAAATTTTTAGTATCGTCAAGCCATTTTTTTATATCTTCGTCTTTAACTTTTAGAGCCTTTTTATTGATATATATTTCACGCATTTCTCTTGTAGGCATATCGATTTCAACTATTCTGTCAATCCTTGAAGGCCTATTAATTATTCTATCAGGTAAGTTTTCTGGGTAATTTGTTGTTGCAATAATAACAGTATTTGAGTGTTGAATGCCACCATCTAATAATTGCAATAATGCTTGTTCATCTTCATCATATTTTAATAAAGCATCAATGTCTTCAATAACTAACATTATTTTTCTGTTATTTTCAACTTCCTTGAAGGCTTTAATTCCATCAATCGGGATATGATTAAATAAAAAAACAATATTACCTTGTTTAACAAATGAATCCATTAATTGCCTAATAATACAAGTTTTCCCACCACCAGGAGGCCCGCAAAACAAGTAGCCTCTTTTATGCGGCTCCTTTCTTTTATCGTACTCTTCCTTTCTATCCCAAAAACTTTGAAATTCTCTCATGATTTCATCACTAACAGAATCTTCAAATCTGATTAAATCATAAATGTCAACTTTCTCTTCTTTAAACACCCAGTCGCCATTTCTATTCATTGTAATTATGAATATTCCAGGAGGCAGTGTCTTTGCGGTTTGCCCACAAGGAATATATTCATTTCCATTTACGCCATATTGATATAAATTTTTATTCATTTTTTTCTCTGTATCAACCGAACCTTTTGAGCTTGGAGCAACTGTCTGAATAGTTGGCAGTTGATTATTTAATGCTATATCTTTTACTTGTTTAATTAACTTTTCAAATTCCATTTATTCTCGCTCCATATTCTATTAAATTTTTCTTTCATTACAAAAGCTAACCAAAGTTGTTCCATTGTTTCCATACCCATCTCACAATCAGATTCAGAAAATTCAATTAATTCTTTACAAATAACATTTGGACAGGCTACGAATCCTATATCATATAAATCTTTTTGATTGTATCTTTTGTCCGTTGGTAAAACATATAACATATTCTGCAACTGGTCTTGTCTTGGCAACCAAAATCTTTTACCCTCACAACAAGCACAATCATAATCACCATAATCATTTCCATTTACATCTATCATAAGTAATTTGGATATAGTGTGTGCTTCATGTAAATAAATATCACCATGTTCATGTTCCCATTTATTTTGTATTTCTATTGCATCTTTGCACATTTTTATATATCGTTCTGAATAATCCATATATTGTAACCTTCCTTATTTATTTATATAGTGGCAAGTGCCCCGTAAACTTATCTATTTTTTCGTTATTCCAAGGGCCAATACCCAAACAAGTATATTCTGGTTTGCTAAATTCTGTTCTGCCAGCATCTTTAACTAATCCGATTGGAATATTGGTGTCTTTAAGTTTATTGTAAAGTTCAAGCAATTCTTCTTCAGAATCCACTCTTAACGTAACCTTTGTAAATGAGCCGTCAAACCATTTCGCAACATCGTAAGGTATTTTTTCAACTTTATGCCCTACAATTCTACCGACTAACGAAATTTTAATATAATTGTCAAATATACATTTCATTGACGCATGCGAACCTTGAGCAACTAATTTGCCACGAGACATTCCTAAATCTTTCCTCATTACCAAAATTTGCTTAGTTTTGCTTTCCATTGAACCTATACCGTTGCATTGTGGGCAATCAATAGTGCCGTGTGGAATTTCTATTGTTCCAGCGCCATTACATCTTGTGCATTTTATTTTTTCCATTTTAATCTCCTAACTCATTTTATTTACTTGATGGAAGTGCTTAACCCTTTCGAAAAAAAATACCTTGCAAGGCTATCTATTATAAATACTTACACGTTATTTTTTCTATTATTTTTACTGAAAAACTACTACTTTTTATAGAAAACGACTTTCACTTAGGCAATATACATCTTGATAAATCTTGAAACAATTTTTAGCGTTATGTGTTTACGTCGGCCATGTGAATGTGTTTCTCTTATTATCTTTTTATCTTTCCAAATTGTAAGTCTATTTCCGCCATCGCCATCAATATCGTTTCTGATGTTCTAGACATATTCTGTATTATTTACTATTATTTTTCTTACCTTAGTTTTCTTTTTTTCGCCTGTTCGTTTTCAGACAATTCTAAAATTTCTAAGGAAATTATATGTTCTATAGACGTTATCTTTCCAGTACCTTTACAGGCGTGACAATACTGTTCTTTATGGTCTATCTCGACCGTTTTATGTCCACCGCAACTAATACAAGTTTTTACTATTTTAATTTTCATCTTTTTTAACTCCTTCTGTTTTTTTTCTCTTAGATAAATACAAATCATTTTCTCCAATATAAGATAAAATTGTATTCGTAGTAAAATTATTTTTTTTATTTTTATATGAAAGAAGGGACAAATTCCTTCACTAACATCAAATATGCACGATAACATGCTCGGTGTTAATGTGCAAATATTGCGTTATCGTGTTAATATAAAAACATTTAGAAATCTTTCCATAATCAGCTTTTTGTAATAAACGACTGATTATAATCTAATCTGTTGATAACAAAACATACATTTCAAAAATATCTATCAACAATACAACTGGATGAAGTGTTATGCGGGAAGATTGTTTTTAATATTATAAATATGTTTTAGATGATTTTGAAACTCAATATCTTCACACATTCCTTTCCCTAAACTGTCTGAAATTTTAGCTGTAGGTCTATGATTTTGTTCAACCATTTTCATAACTATTTGCAATGGAACAGGGCCACAATCATTCATTAGGTTGGTTCCGATTCCGAAACTAGTTTTGATTCTACCATTAAAGCGACTAAATATTCGAATGGCAAGTGGGAAATCTAATCCATCTGAAAATATAGCATTTTTTGTTTTTGGGTCAATATCCATTAATACATAATGACTAATCAATTTTTCTCCCCACTCGAATGGATCGCCACTATCATGTCGGCATCCATCAAATAGTTTTGAGAAATGCAAATCGAAATCATTTAAGAATGCATCCATTCCAATAATATCACTTAATGCAATACCAAGCAATCCTCTGTATTCTTGAGACCACCGCTCCAAAGCTACTTTTTGAAAATCAAATAAACTAACGCCATGGGTTTGTTGATGCCCCTGAAACCATTCGTGTGCCATTGTGCCGATTGCTTTAATGTTATATTTGATTGCGAAATAAACATTTGACGTACCAACAAAGAAATCATTTGTTCGTTGATTTTTTGAGAAAAACTTTAATGTTTTTTCTATAACTTCATCTTGCCATTTGAAAGAATATCTTCGTCTCGTTCCAAAATCAGCGAATGTAAAGCCATCAACGTATATTGCTTTGTCAAGTTTTGTATATAAATTAGCAATACCAACATCGTGTGTCATTTTTTCATCTGGCTTTAATGATAGAAAATAAAGCTCATTGACCATTGCTAATACAGGCACTTCAAACCAAATTGTATAACACCAAGGGCCTTCAACATATATTTTCAATTCACCATTAACATTCTTTACACTTATATATTTATAGTTCAATTTTAGTAAACGCAAAAATTCCATAAAATCATTTTTCAAATATGGAATTTTATCCTTCAATGCAATTAATTCTTTTTCACTAAACGATAGTTTGCATAATTTTTTTATTTCATCTTTAACTTGTTCGGCCAAATATCCTAATTTAACTCCTTTATTACGACAGGTAAATTTATATTTAACCCAAGCATCTGGTTGCGTATGGAAAACGGCCATTGACATTGAAAATTTGTAACTATCTTGATCGAGCAATCTCTTAATAATACTCATTGTTCCTTCCTATTTATTTCGCTACACATAACAGCCTATCTATGCTACGCTTCATTTGCATAGCATACTGGCAGTTATGAGTCATATATCTATTTTCATATACAGCCAACAACCGAAAACTATAAATCCATATTCATGTATTGAGTTACTTTTTCGATGTCTGTTTATAATTTCAAATAGTGGATATTCTTGCCAATACCAATGCAAACCGTACCAAACATGTTTGACATTAAAATCAAAACCATACTTATCCAAATAAAACTTTCTTCTTATGTTCATAATTGACTCCTTTTTTGATAGACGACTCATAACAAGCGTATCATCGCCGACACGCCGCATACACGGCACATTATTCTAATTTGATCTTTACCAAATTCCGCCATCATCTCTTCTCAACACCGAGTTGCCATCATATTCTATTCCCATTCTTTTACAGGTATCTGATTTAATTGTTTCGAGTGTAATCATAGTTTCACGATACCATTCCACAGGGAATACAACTGAATCAATAGGATTTATCTTTCTTACTGCATCTATAGCAATATTGATTTTGTCCAATTCTTTTTTTAACCAATGTTCTTGCTCCCATTTGTCGGCTTCATTTTTCATATCTGACAATTTAGCGTTAATATTGTCGAAATTTGCTGTTTTTTCAATCAAAGTTCTGTCGAAAACATCTCTCCAATAAGGACATTCTTCCTTATTATCATACTCTTTCTTTCTTGAAATTGAACAATCCCAAGGTTTACCTTCGTCTATACAACATGTCTCCAAACAATCGCCATCAACTACACAACATTTAATTGTGATTGGAAACTTTTTTGCAAAATCTTCTTTTCTTATCATATCTTTTCCTTTTTTTAATCACATTACTATAATATTTATTCAAATTACTTCTTCTTATCTCAAATTGTTTGCAACGCTTAAGGCACTAAATTTATAACGTTTGTTTGTTCCAACTTCTTCAGCAACAATTTTAAATTTACGGGCACGTGTATTAAAGCCAATAATTCTAAAAGTTTGTGTACCAGAGAGAAATGTTCTACGAAGATCTGTAGCTTTCAATCCGTAAAATTCTGCGTTTAATTTGAATGCAGTTGCTTCTGGAGAAAGAACCTCTCCATCTTGTATAACATTTGCCGACAATTTCATTGTATACGACGTATCAGAATAACTTCCATTTCCTCGTGTAAATTTGATATTAAATTTTTGTTCAACATCTTTTAGTGCTTTCAAAACTTCGTTGCTTATAATTCTACACATTGGCCTATTCATTTGCTGAATGTTTATTTGTTCGTTCATATCTTCCCCCTTTCTTTTTTTATCACTTTTTCTCTCTCACTTACATTACTATAGTATTCTTTTATCAGTTTTTGTCAATATATTTTTTCATCTTTGCCTCTTTCCGTTATAGTCTCCTATTAAATTAACTTTAATGCTTCCTGTAATCCTTTTTCAAAGGCTTCTTCGTATGTTTTGTAGATCTTGGTATCTTTTTGGCTATATCCTATTGTTTTATATAAATCTAATAATTCGTTAACAGGAAAATGAGATGTCTTTGAATTTGAAGCTACACGCAAATTTATGTCATGCTTTTCTCTTAACCATTTCTGTAAAAGTGATTGGGTGGGAGCAGAAAAGTGATTTTCAATTATATTATGTTGCAAGGGGAATAATTCTGAAAGTGTACGATATGGGTAACCATTCACATCTTTGTCATATCCATTGTGAGATATTCTTTTGTTTTCAGGTTCGGTTTCTCCATCAAATTCAGAATGCTGTTTACTCCATTTATAACACTCAATACAGAATATATTGAATCCTTTTTCTTTGGCTAATTTAGCTGTTTCAAATGATATTAATTGTTCTTTCATAAATTCGCCATAACTCTCTGCTGTATATATTGTATTTTTCATTTTACACTTCCTTATAATTTGGAACTAATCAACTAATGAATCAAATTCTCTAATTGAGATAGTTTCAAAATTAGAAAAGCAATAATCTTCTGCATTTGACAAATTTACAGCTTCAATAGTAATCCCAAATGGGTACCCGCCGTCGAAGTTTTTAACTAGACAAATAAATTTTTTCATTTTACACCCTCCTCAAGGTTATTTACATATTACTTTAAAATCATCAAATTTAATAGGTATTTTAATATGCTTTTCTAATATTTCAATACCAATTTCAGAACCAGTTCTGCCACTATATGATTGGTAATATTTTTGGATGTAATCAGTTTTCAAGATTATCTGCCAATCACAATAGTTGGATTCAATACGCTCAATAAATAGTTTATCACCCGAATCTATTTCAGGCGTATTAACATAAATTCTTTCCATTTTTTTAGTTCCAAAATCTTTTTCCCATAATCTCATTTTAATCATTTTATATCTCCCTTGTTTTTTTATCTCTTTCACTCTCTCACTTACATTACTATAGTATTCTTATTGGTGGTTTTGTCAAGTTTATTTATTATATTCTATTGTAAAATTGTACGAACTTTTTTTGTTGTGCTTTGTAACTTAATTTGTCTCAAGCTTTAATACTAAAGAAAATGCCTATTACAAATACTGCCACTATAATTATTTTTCCCATTTATTCTCCTTCAATATATTTAAGTTCTGGCTTATTTAATTCAAATGTTATTGCAATTTACACTCGTCTTTGTCTTCGCTACAAAGGTGTAAGTTGTCCTCAATATACCAAGCTGGTTGATAATTATCATCGTCAGGAATAACATAATATTCATAGCAACCATCAGCGAAGTTCCATCTGTGAAGTATAATTTCCAAAGTTACATAATCATCATAAGTGTCAGGGTATACTTTGTCGCCATTCCTAAATTTTGATTTTTTAACCTTTTTACTCATTTTGTTTTCCTTATTTTAACTTTTTACGTTTATTTATTAAATATTTGAATGACACTATATTGTGTATATCTTCGAAACTGACATATTCGGAAAAAAGTGGTGTTATATATTTTGTTTCAAACATTTTTTCTTACCCATAAAGTAAGCATATAATCTGCTACTCAAAATATAATCATTTTCCTTTGCATCTTTTTCAAGTTTTTCTAATATTGTATCATCAAGTTTAACCAATTCCCATTCAATTTTTTCTTCATCATCTAGCCTTTGTTTGCCATTTGTATCAGTAACTAACATTTCTACAAAATATAACATTTCGGTTGTTAGTCCGGCAGACGATGCAATTGGGGGTGATACAGATAATACTTCACCACTACAGCCCGTTTCTTCTGTAAGTTCTCGTATAGCAGTTTCGGATGGAGTTTCACCTTCATCGATTAATCCAGCAGGAAATTCAATAACAGTTTTATCAAATGGGTATCTGTGTTGCTTGATTAAAACAATTTCATTTTTAGGTGTAATACCTATAATTACTGCCGCTTCGCTTTGGCTTTTTCTTTCAACATATTCCCAATGTCCTGTTGGCGTTTTCCTATCATAAATAGACAACCAATCGCCTTTCCATAATAATTTTTTACTCATATAATTATCTCCATATATTGTATATTTTTTGTTATTTTTAATAAATACTTCTGGAGTTGCCGGTAATGGCTCAAGGGCTTCGTCAGGAACGCCCCAAACATCATCAGCTGTAATTGATGTTATACAATCAATTGAAACAACTATTGACCAATTAGGCGAGGTGTGATAACCAAGAACATTATTGTGGCGTTGCTTAAAGGTCCCAGCTAATAATCTGACTTGACGGCCAACCCTATATCCATAATGATTGTTAATTTTTGGCGAAGATCTTACAGCAAAAATTTCTTTTGATGCAAATCTTTTTTCATTTACTATTGCATTACCATTATCATCCATATATTGTAATTCTATATCATTAGGTTTCACTTTACGACTAAAATTCATTTTTATATCTCCTGAATATTTTGGAACAAAACGGTTAATTTTTTATCTGGATATGTTCTGTCTTCGTGGTAATGTCCACAAAACCACCATTTGTAATCTATAACGTGGTCATACAAAATATCATCAAGATATTTGCTTAATGGATCATAATATTTTGGATGCCTTGTTGCGTAGCAACCTAAAATGCCTTTAAGTGCTGATTGCGGTGCAACGTGCGTAATTATATAATCAACTTTCCCATCAACTTTTGCCAAACAATCCATACCTCTTTCGTGTTCATCGTGGTTTGGTTGCTCCTCTATCCACCAATCAATGCCGTATGTTCTTCGGGCTCTATCTATAGAAAGTCCGCCGCCCATAGTCCAAATTGTCTTACCATTAATTGTATAAATTGCACCTCTTTCTAAAATGAATACTGATTCACTAACTTTCAAAACTTCACCACCAAATTTTTTAACTTTAGGTAATTGATTTATTTGATAATAGTTCTCATGGTTGCCAAGAACAATTACGGTAGTCCACGGCTTATTTTCGTACCAATTACGAAGCATTTTGCTGTGATTCTTATCGCTTGCACTTGGTCCAAAATACGCCCCCCAATCTCCAGCAATGACAAGAATGTCTTCCTTATTCAATGTAACTCCTGCTGGCCATAAAATTGGAAATAATTTACTGAAATCTCTGGTTGAGTGCGTATCTCCCGTAATGAATGTTCTTCCCATCATACCCTCTTATTTTTATTTAGTTTGAAGCCTCTTAAGCTCTTTTTTGTAAAATATACAATTTACCTCTGCTCTGTCAAGTTCTTTTTTTGCTTCGTTGATTAAATATTCGGTATCTTTATTTTTTAATTTAATAATTTTTGTAATAAGTGTCAGTAATACAAGCATCATAAAAATTGCACAAACGCCCCAAATTTTTAGGCCATTAATTCCATTATTAAACATTGGATAGATTAGCGAAAGGGCCATAGCGCCTAAAGTAATTTTATACCAAGTTCCAAGTTTTTCTCATAATTTTTTCTTTTGTTTCATTCTCTCTCCTATTTCTCTAATTCGTTTATATTAATTTCACCACACCAATGTTGTTTTAATAAATCAAAAACATATCGTTTCATCATGTAGTCGTTCGGTTCCATCCACTTATTCCAAAAATTTTTATCATTAAGCGTTAATAGAAATTCACAAAATCTGCTTAAACGGGTTGCAACTAAAACTGAACTGGCCGTCGCATCTATTGGCAACCACCAGGTTAAGGCTACGTATCCATTATGAGCATCAATCAACACCTTTGTTCTTTCTTCTCTTGTTAGCTTGATCATTATACCTCCTTATTATCCACTTGTATGCTTGTAATTATGGACTTAAATTCCATAAGTACGAAAAATCTAAAAACTATCCGATGATCGTAAATAAAGCTACTATAAGTATCCAAAATAATATCCACTTATTTCCTACTTTACAACGCCAAGTATTAAAAGTGCTGTGAGTACAACACCTACAAAATTACCGTAAAGAAACCATCCAAAATAACTCTCAATTACTTTGTTCTTTTCCATATACGCTCCGATACATGCAAACAGTATTGCCGCAACCAATAATAAAAAGATTTCCATTATATACCTGCCCCACATAACCATCGAACCCATCTTGGAATTCTTTTAAGCTTTTCCTCATAAATCTCACTTAATGCCTCTTTCTGAATCATTGCCACTTTAGTTTGTTTAAGTTCTCTTTTGGTTTCCAAATGTTTTTCGGCGTGTTGATTACATTTTGTTGCTATTTTTTGAACTGTATCGTCAATCGTGCAATAGTGTATCGTTGTTCGCACGCAAGCGGTGCCAGCAGTATATTCGCAAACCTTTACTTCATTTTCTTCAAGTGCTTTTTTGTCTTTCAGCAAATCTAAATAATCATCTACTGGGATTTCTACTTTTCCTTCTCTCATTTTCAATTCCTTAATTAAATATATTCTTTTCTTTCAATGTTAAATGGATGGTTGCGTTTGAAATCACTTGTAACATGACGTTTAATAACTGGATGATTTATAAGTTCAGGCCAAGAATTTATATCAATCATGCCGCCCAACATTCCGTTGATATACAGTTTCAATATGTTATCAACTTCTTCATATGTGGCAGCACCCAATTGTGCCAAATCGCCATTGCTTACTCCAAGCCCATCAGTAGGTTTTTTTGCAATAGAAGATTTAATCCATTTTTCTACTGATTCGCCTTTATATTTGCTTTCGCATATCCACTCTGTCAATTCATAAACTTCTGATTTCCATAATTTTTGAATCATACCGTAATCACCTACGTCACCATGTAAAGTCCAAAATCCCAAAAGATATTCTGTTAAGTTATCAGTTGACAATACAAGACCATGTGTTGCTTGGGCCAGATTGTATAAATATATCATTCGCATTCTTGCCATCAAATTTCCTCTGCGGATTTTATATTCTAAATTTGTTTCTTCTGGCATAATATCTCTATCAACTTCTCCTATCATATCCCACAAAGCATTAAATTCATCACTTAAATCGGCGACACAAAATGAATTGCATAAATCAATACCAAGTTCAATTGCAACGTCATTTGATTCCCAACCACTTCCGCCAGCATTTTTTGGTCTGATTGGAATGTTTACCCCAATTAAATCAATATTGGCATCATTGCAAACTGCTTTCGCAAGTAAAGCGACTAAAGTGCTATCAATTCCGCCAGATATTCCTAATACTAATGATTTAATATTATGTTTTTTAACATACTTGATTGTGGTATTTTTAATGTTTTCAAATACTTTACCATAATCTTTAATTGGCTTTAACATATTTTTTGTATACATCTTTCCCCCTTATTTAATTAAAATAGTTTGTAGCGTGTCAACGATAACTATCGTAGTATCAACCATAGTTGAGTCTTGGCCATTCCATACGTTTTCGACAATGTTTTTAATACCCCGTTCTTGGATACATTTTGCAATGTCAATAGCACCCCATATAAGCAATACAAGTATAATGATGTAGACAAGACACCCCGCTCTCATAATTCTTTCTAATTTCATATCTTGCTCCTTTATTTCCTTTTTACTAATATTGTTATACTAATATTGTTAATTATTTTGTCAAATTGTTTTTTTATATTGTGGCATATCTTATTAATATTGTACCATTTTCATTAACTTGAAAGTAGCCTCCATAAAACGCCATCTCTTTTCCCCTAATCAAATAATTTAATTCATAAATTAATTTTGCCATTTGAATACATGGGTGACCATTTGGAATTGTTCTATGTATTTTTGTTTTTAATTTTTTCGTTTTCGCTATGAACACTTTTCCACCAACCATTCCAGTCACGCCTACAATACGAGTTTTAAAATTAATATCTTTATGCTTAAGAATGCTATCAATAAATCATCCAAGATTTGGCTCAAAAGGAAGTACTGTTAATTCTTTCATTTCTTGCATATACTTCAATACTTTGCCTAACATATATATATCATTTGACATGGCAAGGTATGATATCTCTTTTTCCTCTATTGTTCCGGTTACAAGTGTTTCTTCGTATTGTGCTTGTATTTGTTTAATTTTATCTAAAACCTTTTTTTCTGTTTTATATGTTAGAAGTCACCATTCTCATTCAAGCATAGATTCTTTTGACCTATCCATTTCTGTATCTGTAACGTTCATTATTTAACTCCTGTATGCCCAATTCCGCCAACACCTCTATCAGTTTTGGATAATTCATTAACTTCTTCCCATTCAATTTTCGGAACTTTTTGTAATACGAGTTGTGCAATTCTATCGCCTTTTTGAATTTGGAATGTATTGCTTTCTGATTTTGTGCCTTGGGGTTTTGTATTATGTAATATAATCATTATTTCGCCTCTATAATTTTCATCAATTATTCCAGGTGCATTTAATACAGTAATCCCATATTTGGCTGCCAATCCACTACGAGGACAAACATTTGCACTATAACCTTCTGGTATTTCCATATATAATCCTGTATTGACCATAGCAGTTTCGTTACCTTTTATTGCCATTGCATACATCGCTCTAACATCCATTCCAGCATCGCCAAGCTTTTTATACTCTGGCAAAGGATTGTCTGATTTGTTAATAATTTTTACTTTTATTTTATTCATCTGTATCTCCAATTAAAATATTCCATAAATCATCCAATGTGCTTAATGGTATCTCGCTATCATCCTTATCGTAAACCTGCAATCTATTATTTTCTTTACCGAAATCTAATTCATAAACAAAATATGTAATCCATTCACCTTTATCATTTGTTGCCGTTTCTAAAAAATCTATAATGACATCATATAATACATTTTTTACATTACTGACAAAATCATTTTCAAGAATGACAGAAAAAGCTTTATTGTTTTTGGCATCTATATCTGCTTGTTTTTTAATACCGTTCATGATTTTTATAAATTGTTCTTTAGTTATGTTCATCCATTTCTCCTTTTTTTTATTTATAATGTTTGTCTTTTGGATATCTTAATCCAAACCAATTATTTTTATTTAGGTCATACATAAATTTACAAGAATATTTATTATATCTTTTATCATTCGTATAAATCCAATTAGTTCTAATTTTATAAACTGTACTAATTCTAAATAATTGATAAATAATATAACAAATTCCCATTGCAAAAAGCATTATCATCATCATATTAAATCTCCTTTAATATACCTTTTTTAATTTTAACTGAAACATAATCAACCGTTACTATTCTGTCATAACCAAATTTACTGTCGCAATATTCACATATTTCTTCGTCAGAATCGTCTGGCATTTCCCAACTATCTGTATTTTTATGCCCGCAGTATGGGCAAGTTATGTCATCTGTATATTCGTAATAAACTTTAACATCAACTGGCGTTTTTTCGCAAATAGCAACTTTGGATTGTTTACTAAATTGGCACGGTGAGTAAATGAGTCCATTATGAATAAACGGAGTTAAATGTTCGCAAACTGAATCTTCAACTTCGAGGTCACTTGTAATATCTTTGAAATCATCTTCGCCCATTTTATATCGTCTATCTCTTGGGATAAGTTTTTTGTCAATAATTCTAATCATTATTATCTCCTTATTTTTGAAATATGAATACTGGTTCATATTTTTGAAATTTATTATTTATTTCTAATGCAGGGAATCTTCCTTCTGCAACCATTTTTTCGATTGTTTGGTCTCTGCCAGCCATTGACCTCATTAACATATATAATTTTTCCTTTTCTTTGAATCCCATATTGTCAGCAATTTTGTGAGCATCACTTTCTAATGGATGAGACCTCGTTTTTGTAATTTTAATATTTGCAATGTTAAAGAAAAATAATCCATTCTTGCCTAACGCATTGTATACATTTTGCATAGTATCAGTTAAAAATCCATCACGCCATAAATCATAATTACTATATTTTCTAAATGATTGTGTTTCTTCTGAACTATACCTTTCTCTATTGAAGTAAGGTGGGGATGTATATGCCATACTAATCTTACCAGCATATTTTTTATACATGTTAGTTTTATGGAAATCTTCTGAACCAACCGCCTCATGATATACTTCCGCTGTACATGTCGGGTCAATATATTTCTTCCAATATGCAACTATTGCCGCATATCTGTCATGTAATATAGAGTTAGGGTCAACTCCCAAGTAAATACATTTTCTGTCCTTAAACTTTTCATTTGAAGATGCTGATAGGAAAGCAATTAACCTTCCGCCCCAACCCATACTTGGATCGTAAACAACAATTTCATCAGCCTTTGACAAACTCATGCCGAATGTATAAATCCATTTAGCAACCATTCCACGAATATTAGTTACCGCTTGGATTCCATTTCCTATTTTGAATACGCTTGCCATAGCAGGCATAAATTGTTTGTCTGGCTTCTTCTTCATTATTTTCATTCTATCATTTTTAACAAGCATTGTCATAAAATGTATAAATTTTTCATCATCGTAATAAAAAACACCAATTGGTGATTCCGTAACTCTATTACTTGCACCTCTTGTTGTTTCTGTACTCATAATTTCAGGAAACCAATGATTGACGGCTAAAGCTAAATTACTATAACCCTTAAGCACTCTCTTACCATCTAAATTAAAATATACTTTTTCATCATTAATATCGGCATTATGGAATCCTTTGAGTTTGCTAATAATTTGTTCTTCTGTTTTATTACTTGCCATTATTGGCGTTGTTGTTTGCTCCCATAAATCTCTGCCGACTTGCCTAAACTCCAAACACCACTTGGCGAATGTTTCGTCATCCATTTGGCTGATTGTACTCCATGGTAAATTGATTTCATCTGGTATTGGAATTGTTGTGTAAATTGGTTTGATACTTTTCATTTTATAACCTCTTTGTCTATTTCTTAATATGTATGGTTTAACTTTTCCGAAATGTGATTTTTTTTAATTTAATAATTTGCCATATATGTCGTATGCATTGACACAAACGGCATTTAATAATTTACTCATAAATGTATCTGTATTGATAATTATATTTTCGTGACCTGGCTCACGTGTCCCATGTATTATATTTGGGTTTCCGCCCATGTCTCTTTTCGAAAAATATAAATGTTTAAAATAGTGAACAACACATTCATTTTTATATAAAATATCACAAACATTATATCCAGCATCGTATAATGTTTTGCAAAGTTTCTTAAATTCAGGTTTGCTTAATTCTTCCGTTGCAATGTGATTTAATTTTTTTGCGTCAGATTCGGCAATTTCCTTTGTGATTTGCACATTACACCCCCAATATCTGATTTAGTAAAGTATATATGTCCAAAGTGTTGGTTAACGCATCCATTTTTATATATACACTTATCTTTTCGCCGTATATTGTAAACCCAGGCTTAATATGAGTTAAATCCCGAAAACCTTTTTGGGTTCCACTTGTTAAATATTCTTCAAAAGGAATTTTTTCTGTATCTCTTTGTAATTCCATTTTACTTTACTATCTTGTTTAATTCTACTATCTTCTTTGCTATATTTTCTTTACAACAATTCACAACGGATTCTACGGAACTATAACTTTCCAATCCACTATGAAATATTCTAATAACATCAACGCCATCAGCAATCAATATTACAAAATCCATACCAATTACATTATCAGCATCATCATCACTATTTATTAGTGATATTTCAACATTATCTATCCCTAATTTGCATTTAATTTCATTAAAAAAATTCATCATTTTCATATTAACCTCGTTACTCCTTTTCTATTATATTGCCACAAGTTATTTTTGCGATACTATATACAATTGTAATGTGATCGCCATCATAAAAAATTATAAAACTATTATCTGTGTGGCATTCAACAATTTTTCGTTCGCTTATAACTTTACGGACTTCGTGTGCAAGGAAATGCCTAATTACATTTTCAGTTGGTACACTTGACATAACTTCGCCGGTTTGAGTATCTAACCAAGGCTGCCCTGTTATTTCAAGATAATCTTGTACTAATTCAACATCAAATGTTTTTACAGCTTCAATCGCCGCATTTCGCATTTTCAAATTCTTAAGTTGATTGACAATTACAGTCCCAAAATTTTGTCTTAATAATTTTTCAATATCATTAGGAACATCATGAAGTTCCGCTATCCCGCCTGAGACTAATATATCACTTACAAAATCATTATTTATTTCCAAAATATCCCCCTTATATTAATTCTAATTCATCAGCGCCATTAATAAAAATAACACCCATTTTTTCCAAATCTTCGATTGCCTTGGCTGTAGTATCAGGAGCTACACCAGCGGTTGCTTCGAGATTAACAATTATTCTGCAATCATATTCCTCACACATATCAAGGAACATTTTGAGTTGTCGTACTGATTCGTAAACACAATAATCAAGTGCTAACCCACCAATAATAAATGTATCGATTTCAATATTTGCCATTAAATATTCAATGAGACCAGTTGACAATATATTCCCCAAATCATGATAGAAAATCCCGTAAGGGTGTAAATTTGGCTCCATTCCCTTCCAAACGAAAAAGTTATATTCTTCTGGAGCAGGTAGGCCGTCTAACAACTCAGCTCCTACAGTTCCACTCAAGCAATGAGCAGGCCAATGTATATCAACATTTTCGCCATGTCCTTCAACGGGAGAAAAAACTGGCATTTCATCAGTGGCAATCCAAACAGCATTTGCCGGATGCAGGTCTTTACTGCCAACCCGTAATTTTGCGAATTCAGCATTTTTATTTAATTCGTCAACTATTAAATCACCACCTTCAACTGGCAATTCATTTTGGCAAACTGGAGTAAATCCTTTTTGCGAATCTATATCAATTGACATAGTATATTCACGATTAATTAAATGTTTAGTTTTTTCCATAATATTCTCCTTAATTATAGCGAAATTAAATCCATATTTTTCAGTGTTTCTGGCAAACAAACATTTCATACCTATGTATGGTTCAATTGACTGCCGAGCTACCACTCCGCCTCCACCTACGGCTTTGGCGTCTATTAGTACTTCTGAATAACCATTTTCAGTAGTTCCTCTTACTGGTAATAAAAAGAGACGACCATCATCTGTTTCTACTTTCCCATCTTTATTAATGAATCCAATTTCTTGTACTTGCATAACTACTCCTTATTTTATTTTATCTTGTATTGTAATAAGTAGACTATTTCTTTTAATTGTTGGGTTGTCAAGAAAAATCTCTTCAGCAACTTTAAGTAATTCGCCAACTCTTGCGCCAGTCTTGACATCAAAGAATTCCATAACGTCAACGCCAGTGATAGGCATTTTTGCAGGTTCTTTTCTTGCTTTGATAGTAGACAATCGTTTTCTAATGTTGGTAACTTGATTTGCCAATACGAATTCTGAAGCATGTGAAAGGTTATCTGCATGGATGAGTCCAAGCAAATCTTCTAAATCATCACCAGCTTTTTTAGTAAATCTACGTAAAGTTTTGTCTTTAACATCTTTACATTCGTCTCCCCAAGATTTTGTCAACATATGTAGTCCAATAATTTTAGAAACTTTCTCAGTAATGGCATTCGGGAATTTCAGTTCAGTAAGAATTTTTGTTGCCATTTCTGCACTAACTTTTTCATGTCCGTGAAACGAATGAGTTCCCTCTTCATTATCTGCTACAACTTTTTGTTTGCCAATATCATGTAGTAATGCGGCAAGCCTTTGTACCAAAACTTTTGGTGTTTTGATAATTGTTAGCAAAGTATGCCCGTATACATCGTGATCATGAAATTTATTTTGTGTCAAACCAACAAGTGCTTTAAATTCTGGAATAACGAAATCAATAAGCCCTGTGTATACAAGCAAATCAATTCCTAAAATAGGATTCTCTGATGTTAGCATTTTAATCAATTCGACTTGAATTCTTTCTTTGGAAATATTAACAAGTTCATGAGCATTACTCGTCATTGCTTTCAAAGTAGTTTCATCTATTTCAAATTGTTCTGCCCCAGTTAGTTGTCCAGCAAATCTTGCGGCTCTTAACATTCTTAATGGGTCTTCTTTGAAGATTGATGTTGGATTTGAAGTAGTTCTAATTCTACTATCTTTCAAATCTTGCAATCCTGTAGCAGTTAGGTCTTGTAGGTTGTTAGTTGAAACATTCAATGATAGAGAATTAATAGTCAAATCTCTACGAAATGCATCTTGTAGCATTGTTCCAAATTTAACAGCAGGTTTCCTTGACCCTGGTTCGTATGCTTCTTGACGGGACATTACAGATTCCAACTCAACGCCGAAAGCTCTGAATTGAGCAGTTCCAAATCTACCGTAGATAATTGGATTTGAACCTGATTTGTGAACGCCAAGTTTTCTTGTAAGCCATTCTGCAAAAGCAATTCCGCCCATTGGCATATTAATAACTATATCTATATCATTAATAGGTCGTTTCAAAACAAAATCACGAACGGCACCACCGACCACAAATACATGGTTCTCAAATGGACTACCTATGATTTCAGCACTTAGGTTTCCAACTACTTCTTTAAATTTTTGTTCTGTCATATTTTTCCCCTTATCTTTTTTTATCTCTTTCACTCTCTCACTTACATTACTATAGTATTCTTATTGGTGGTTTTGTCAAGTTTATTTTAATTTATTTCTTTGCCTTTATTTTAAGAAACCAAACTTGTATACATAAGGTCTTAATCTATCTTCAAACAATTTATATTTTGTATTAAATGCTTTTAACTCTTTTTTGTAATTGTCTTTTAATACTTTTTTGATTTGATACCATCCTGCATCCCAAGCTTGTAAATGCCAATCTGTTTCATATTCACTCAATGCACTTCTCATTTCAAATGATTTTTTTACTAACTCTTTGGACATATCCAATAATTCTTGTGCATCGGGACTTAACTTGGTGTTTTGTAATAAGGTGTAAACATACCTTTCTTCTGAATTTTTGGCATCTTTGTATAATTCGTTGAAATAGTATTTATCAGCCAAATCCATCATTTCTCTTTTAGATAACCAAAAGAATTCGTTTTTAATATCCCATAGTTTATTTTTATATTCTATTTGACGCATTGAACTTTGGCTGGATGATGTATTAAATAAGGAATATACTATTGCATCATTGTTCCATTGTTTGTATTCTGGTGAATTTAATACCGCTTCGGTTGGGGCTATATATTCGTCTTTATCATTTATCCAGTTTTGTTTAATGGATTTCCTCGCAAGGAATAATGCCATACATTTTTTATAGTTCTCCCCTATAATTGATAACCCAGATTTATTACTAAAACAAGATGAAAATAATGAGATATTTGTTCCATTATAATATACATTATTTCCAGCATTAAAAAAATACCCAAATGCTTTTGGTATTAAATTACTATATCCTTTTTGTTTGACTTTTAAGGCACTACTTAATTTTGGTAAATCCTCTGTGGCCTTTATACCTTTCGTTTCCTCTCTAATCCATATGTTGCATCCTTTTTTGCTGTCCATATTATATAAGAATTTTTTTTCTTTGGTGCAAATTTCCAAATCTTTAATATCTTTCACAGATATTTTAAATTCATTTGTTGTTTTGAATTTGTTTGTGTCAAAAATAGTGAAACTTATTCCCCAACTACTAACATCTGCAAAATTTTTACTATCAAATAGCATGCCATCAACATAGCCAAAACTATTTAAAAATTTTTTTCTAAATAGTTTAAAATCACTACCTGTTAAAAATAATAGTGGCGAGAATAAACATATTTTTGATTTTGTTTGCGAACTCATTATTCTGTATAAAAATTGAGAATAAAGATTTTTTACAGAAAGCCCCATTTTATCATTATTCATTATTTTTTTAATTTTTGTGTTTTCTATTTTCTTTTTTGATTTGCCGCCATTTTGTTTAATGTTATCAAAAGATTGAACTGAACCATAAGGCGGATTAATAAAAAATATAATTTCCTTACCTTCCTGTATCGCATCCCATAAGCCAGGAGCCTTAGTCTGTAAATCATCCAAACTATCATTTAAGAAATCAAATGGAAATTTAGTTGCCTCTGGATTAATATTCATTTGATTTGCGGTTCCAATATCAGAATTATTTAATGTTGAGCAATACAATTCTTTGAATTTGTAATCTCTGGTTAAATTACCAGTTCCTCAAGCACAATCCCATACTATATATTTTTCCTTCCAATCATCACCAAATTGTTCGGCAATCATTTTGTGAGCTTCGTCAACCCAAATTGTTGGAGTGAAAAATTCACCTTGACGTTTACGAGTTTCGTCTTGAATTAACCTATCAATAATTGCAACCAAATCTTCTTTTTGTTTATGCGTATATTGTTCGCCATTAAAGTGTTTAAAGAAGGATATAAACTTTCTTTGGGCAACTCTAATTTCTCCAAATGTTTTTGATACCATTATATTTTTTTTTGTAGGATGCAAATAATTATCAAATTGATTAATAATTAAATCCATAAATAAATTTACTTGCTCATTGACATTAAGTTTATTTTTACGTAAAACGTCTGTAGAAAAATATTCAAATACTTGCTGTAAATTCTTGTCAGTTATTTTGATTAATTTTTTTACATCTTTGTTAAGATTAATAATGTTGTTTTTCAATTCGTCAAAATTGAAATTTTTTGATAGTTTATAAACAAATGGATTTATATCTTTATCTTTGGATATATCCATCATCATTGCTTGATAATTTTTATAAGCATTACTTGGAGCGGAATCCCAATCAATATTCTCATACTCTAAATATTTTACCAAAGCATTTGTGTGTATAATAAATACCTCATCTTCGTCAGCAATAAAAACTATTCTTGGCAATTTTTTACCTTTTACTTCAAATTGTTTAATATAAAAAATTGATTGAATTAATGCTTTCGCTTGATTAATCGGATTAGTAAAATCAAAATTACTTTTGGTTTCTATTAGCATTTTTAAGTTGTTATTGCTTTTGTCAATCACGACACCATCAGTTTTTTTGCCAACTGCATTTGCTTGGATATCGCCGTTGGGAAAAGCACTATGTATAAAATTCCACCAAAAATGTTCAACCTCTTTTTCTGAATATAAGCTTTCTTTGTTATACGTTATTTTCATTTTTCTCCTCTTTTTCCCTTTTTTATATCGTTACAATAACACTATTAATTATTTTGCCAAATCATTTCTTATATAAATACAACTTCATAAATCAAAAACACGGATATTGAGGATAATATCCGTGTTTCTGTGCTACCGAGCGGTCGAATTTAGGCAGTCAAAGCTAATCTAAATTTTTCATCAGTCGCATCGTGACCAGGGATTTTAATCCACTTGTCAATATTTTTCATTGCACGTGCATAAACTTCAAAACAATGTTTTACATCTTCCTTCTCTACATACATATGAGTATTGAAAATAACAACATAAGTTGTTTTGTCGTCTTCTTTGAAAATTGTTTTATTTGCACTAAAATTAACCACATGCGAAAAAACAACATTTTCAGTTTCCCCCAAACTAAGGTAAGAATTTTTTTCAAAATTTTTGTCCTCTTCAATTTCAGGTTTTGGTTTGAAGACTATCAAAACCAATGGCTCTCCATTATCATTTTTGTCTTCACTTAATTGTATCGTTGCATCCAAACCATAATTATCATTAAGCATTGCATCCCCCCCCATATCTCCTTTTTAATCTCAGAGACAATCATACATATATAGCCAATCTTGTCAAATTATTTTTTTTTTACCCTTGCAATAATTCAACGACAACACACTTCAAATCAATAACTGGGTTATCAATAGGAAATTTAGTTTTGTTTTTAAAATCTGTATAATTTTGCTCTGTCATTTGCAAAACAACAAAGCTGTTATTTACAAATGTAAATTTTATTTTTACCGAAGTTTGTCTGTGTTCGACCAGCTGTTCGTCAATTACATTGTCATAATTAATACGCCTTTCATTATTAATATTTATTATCATTATTTATCTCCTTTTATTTAACTTAACATTTTGAATATCCGCAATTAATTCTATCTATACATTCAATACATCCATTAATATATATTAGGTCAGAACCGCAATGTGGACATATATTCTGCGTTTTTGTTCCATCTTTAATAAGTTCCATTAATGTTTTTCTAATTCAATATATTAAAGAACTTATGTGTTTTGTATATTTCTCAAGTAAATTACATAATTGTCTTAAATCAATATTATGTCTTAAAGCCATTGAAATTAATCGTGCAATTTTGTCAACATTTGATTGTTTTTCTATTTTAGATTTTACACGTTCAATTAATATTTTATCAACATTATTATTTTCTAATAATTGGCTAATATCATCAATAAGTTCATCTACAATAGCCGTTTTTTCATGCGAGTTTGTTAAAATAAAAAATTCATAAGGAATTTCAAATTTTTTAGTAAGATACCCAATAAAAAAGTAATATTTTTTACCATCAGAAACTTTTCTTTTTTTCAAAAATGATTTATTTGGAGGTTTAATGCCATTCGTAACAACATTCTTTCCATTTTTTCTATAAAAATCATATAATTGTTTATTTTCGCTTGGCAATTTATCACTATTTTTTGCTACAGCAATTTCAGTTAAAACGCCCTCACGGCACTTATCTCTATATACTGTTACTCCTTTTAATTCACTTAAATATGCATTGCAAAATACATTTTGTACATCTTGTAATGACGCATCAGATGGTAAATTTATTGTTTTGCTAATACTGCTGTCAACATATTTTTGAAATACTCCCTGCGTTTTAATATGACGTTCTGGATTAATATCTTGAGATGAAACTAAACATTTTTTGTTTTTTGCTTCATTAATGATACCAACTTTTATAATTCTTTTACCCAAAATATCATTTCTTTCATATTCAAATCTAAAGTACGGTTCAATTCCACCATTTACATTACAAAGCATTGCAATACTTCCAGTCGGAGCAATTGATAATACATTACTATTTCTTAATCCATATTGCCTAACTACCAATTGTGTTTCTTTTGAACATAAATTTAAATAATGTTCGTGTAATTTCGTTACATTGTATACTGGAGCCTTCCCTAATTTTTTCGCCAACATTGCAGAATAATAATAGGATTTGTCTAGCATAAATTTCATTATTTTATCAGTAAAAGAAATTGCTTCTTGTGTTCCATATGTTATTCCTAATTTAATTAATAAATCTGCATACCCCATAATACCAAGCCCAATTTGTCTATAATATTTTTGATTTTTTTCTATTTGTTCGTCAAAATATTTTTCTGCATCAATTGACATATCTAAGAATTCAACACCAACTTTAATTGCTAAATCAAATTTACTTCAATTTATATAATCTGGTTTCGTGTCATCGTAAATTTGTAAAAAATTTATTGAACCTAAATTACAACTTGTACCACCACCATCATCGCCAACTGGCAATGTTTGCTCACCGCAATTATGAATCAAAATATTGTTTGCAAAAAAGTTACAGTTATCTTTTACTGTAATATCATAAACGTCTTCCTTATTATTAAGGATAGTAATATTTTCCAATAAACACTCTTTAATTTTATCATCTAAGAAAACATCAGTTGTTTCTAGTTTTGAAGATTCAATATAATTTCTATATTTTGTATATATTTTATGATCTGGCGTTAATCTTATACTTTTTCCGTTATTAAACTTAATCTTAATAATGTTTGTATTTTTTCTAGTCAACATTCCATTTATTATTTTTTTAAATTCATTCTTTTTTGTTTTTTCATTATATGACAATACCAATATTTCTTCATCATTGTCAAATTTTCCAATACAATCTTTAATTGTTAAAATGCCAAAATTTGTAGTTAATTTTGTATCTCCAGTAACGCATGGGTTTACTGTATTTATTTTAGCATCATTTTTATAATTTAAGTGTTTGTTAATATTGTCTTTAAATAAAATACCTGGTTCTCCAGTTGCTCATGCATTGCTAATAATAATATCTCATAACTTTCTTGCTTTTATTGTTCTATGTATTTTGACTGGATAACCTTTTGCAATTCAATCTTCAATAAATCCATTTCATTCTGCATCATAAATATCTTTACTTATTTTATCAATATCTGGAAAAATTAAATTTCAATCATCTTCATTTTTTAATGCAATCATAAATTCATCAGATACCAATGGCGATATATTCATATTATTTATTTCGCCCAAATCATTCTTAACATTTAAGAAGTCAATAATTGACGGGTGCCACATATCTAAAATTCCAATTAACGCTCCTCTTCTGCTACCACCTTGCGTAATAACGCTTTGCATATATGCAAATCTTTTCATAAACGAAACGGCGCCAGATGATACCGAATCTTTATAATGACATCGCTCTGTGTCTGCCGGTCTTAATATTGAAAAGTTTGTTCCAATCCCGCCGCCCCTTGACGAGACCAAATCAGATCTCGCTTCAAATTTTGAAATTGCCTCTAATGAATCATTTTTATAGCCAAGGGCATAACAATTAAATAATGTTTTTTTTATTTTATTTTCTCGTGCTATTAGTTGTCTGCCAGCAGGCATAAATAACATTTGCGTCATTAATTCATATTGTTCGTCATTGTAAGCGACTCTTTTACACATATCGTCAAATGTTTCTGTATCATACATTTGGTATTTCTTCTTGAATATTTGTTGATTAACTTTTTGCATATACCCTTATCTCCTACTTTTTGCTGTCTATCATTTCGGCCACTATTTGTTTGGCAATTATTTGTATATTCTCTGACGTTGCTTTTTCTTTAGTTTGAATTTCCATAATGCCTGTTTTATTCCAATGATATAATTTTTTATCTTCTTTAGAATAACCAATTACAGAAAAATCATTTGCACCATCACCATAAAACTCTGTTATATTTTTTTCTTCTATCAATCTCATTACTTTATATGGCGAACCAATATAAGAATCGTCTTGTTTTGAATAGCAAGATACTAATAATGTATTTTTGCCATTCATTACAGATATATCTTTTTCTTCTAAAAATTTCTTATTGCCAACATTCGTCACTTCATTAATGGCAACTGAAACATATTGCATCAAAAACTCTATCGCTTCCTTGCGATAGAATTGTGTATTTTTCTTATAATAAATAGTTCATCAAAAGTCGCCGAATAGTTTTTTTATTGGTGTATAGAAGTATTTTTTTGATTTTCCGTGTCATGCGGATCTGCCATAATATTTTGGAAATATAATTCCTTTGTAAACTCTCATTGTATAACCTCTTATTTATTTTTTTGTTATTTTATATTCTTGAATTTGCTTAATATTTTTAATTTGCTCGTTAAGTTTATTGCCTATAAAACTTAATAACTCTTCTTCTTTTAGACCAAAATATTCGCAATCAAAAGAAAAGGGCATCGATGCCCCTGTATCTTTTAGAACGACATAACCTTTATATTTGTACATATATTAATCCTCTGGCATGTCTCGCCAATCTTTTTTTGCCATAATATGTAATGCCCACCAGCCAAAACCATTTCCTGGGAACTCACACATTTTTCCCTCTACTAAAAAAATAAACGGTCTGCCATTAACATAAGATGTATAAATTGGGCTAGAGACTCCCATCTTGGCTTTATTAAATAGTATTTTTTGACCATAATTAAGTTCATTACCTGGGCAATGATTCGTACCAACTAAATATGCTTTCGCTTTATTTTCAATTGCTTTCTTAGGAACAAATAATATTGAATCTTGGTCAAACATTTCACCGATTTTTCTTAAATTTTTCTCAAGATTGCCAATATCATTCAAATCAACTACAAAAAACGCTATTTCTTTTACGGGCACTCCTTCCTCAGTACTTTTGCCAACCAGTCTTGTAATCCCATATCCTTTGCTTCGCAATTTTGCCGATAAAGATTTATTTCTCTTCTGTTTGTCGCTACGAGAATATTTGCCGCCCTTGCCACAATCTGCCGCCGTTCTATACGCAGTTATGGCTCCGCAATCATGTTCGTGATTATGCGACCAAATTCTACTTAGGGAGCTTTCTTTCAATACATCTTTAATTTCTTCTTTAATAAATTTTCTTATCTTTACGTCTTCCATTTTATTAACCTTCTTGTAAGTGTTTATTTCTCATTTCTTTGCCCATATCTTTTCAAATCTTTTTCAATAAAGGAACATAATCATCTGGGTAAAAACCAAATCCTGAAATATTTGTAATATCTTTGTGGCCGCCTGATGATGCTTTTATTATATCCCAAACTGAAATTTTTACATTTTCTAATACAGCCTTTTGTTTGGCTGACATTCATTTGTAATCTTTTTTCGATATATTTTGTAATACTTTGCCGAATCCTGAGTCTAATTGTACATTAATTTGCTTACCAAAGAGATTAACGAAATCTGTAAATTGAAAATTCATTGTGTCTCTTGGGGCATACATTGTTTTGCCCTTTCTAATGTCGCCTTCAAATTGTCTTTTGACATCGGCCAAACTAATCTTCACACTAAGCTTTGATTTATATTTATTCATTACGCTCCATGCTATATCCGCCAAATGATACGGATTGACCGCTTTCTTAAATGGGTTCTTTGAAATTTGTACAAGCCCCATTGGCCATGCAATACAAATATAATCAGCTTCAGGATATAATTTGAAAGGCGTATATCTATCATAAGAACCTGGCTTAAGTGCCCCAGCAGACAATCCATATACCATCACGGTGGTTCCTTCCAAATATAATTTATCACTTTCTTTATTTAGAATTGCCTTTTTAACATAATTTGCACTATTTGCTTTTAACTTTGCCGGATCGAACCCTAACTTCTTTGCTTCATTTTTCATATTAAGATATATGTTTTTCAATGATGGATTTGATTTCATAACTATGTTGGATAAGAATTGTTTTTTGTTTTTGTATGCTAATAACATTTTATTTACCACCAAACCGAAAAAAATTGTATTCTTATTAACGCTTAATTTTTTATTATACTTAAATACTGTATTCATTACATTGTCTGGCGTTATATCGTTAACCGCAAAATCAGCAGAATCAACCATATTAATAACTTTCGCATCTTCTGCCGAATATATATTGCTCGTTGCCACTTTATCAGAAATTGCTGTTGCGTTTGAAGGTGATTTTACAAAGTAATTTGCCGCCTTTTTATCAACACCAGCTTGATTATCATGGTGGTCTGTATGTATTCTTATATCTGGCTTTGAATGTGCAAAGTCAACCAAAACATGAAGCCATCCAGGAGTCATGTTATGAGTTGTAAATTCTTTATTTCCATATTGAATTGGATATGCGTCTTTAAGCTTTATACCATTTTTCTTTAAATATTCTTTCATAGCAATTGCCGTTGCAATGCCGTCAAGGTCAATATGGAACCACATCTCTGCATTTTTATATTGTTTTGCTAATTTTTTTATATTTTGCAATCCCGATTCGGTAAATAATTCTCTATGTTCACTGAATACTTCTGACACTATTTCTCTTCTTTCACTTGTTTTCATTAAAAAATCTCCTATCCATTTAATATAAATATTAATAAATTTTAGTTTTTTTGCTCTTTATTTGAATTATCTTCGATTTCTTTATTTTCTTTAACTTCATTGCCATTTAATTCATTAAATTTTTGTCTGTAATAGTCTCTCTTTAGACCATCTTTTTTGAATGCTTTCTCAGTTTCTTTCCTACCTGCAACAGTCGCTTTGTCGTGTACCGTGAAGTTGCCGTTTGCCGCATTAACTGATGTGCCGTATGTAAGACCATCTGGCCCAAATCTATTTTTAACAATGTGAACCCTTCCAGTTCCAGAAACTTTGTCCTCAACCGTTCTTGAAATTGATATAATAAAATCTGAAATCATTATTTTCTTATAACTATCTGCAACCTGGTGTCCTTGAACTATTTCAGACTCAGCTGAGGAACGTTGGGCCTGACTTGCGGTTCATACAGGGACTTCAAATACACCAGCCAAACCTCTAAGTTCTTTGAATATATTGCCACCTATATGATAACTATTGTCTTGCCCTTTGAGAGTTTTTGTGGATAGTAAATCGCCATAATCAACTATAATTAAATCTGGTTTGAATTTTAGCATTTCATGTTTTTTTATATGTGCGTATAAAGTTTGAACACTCGCCGTTGATGTCGGGAAAAATTTGACAGTTAGATCGCCTTTCAATTGTTCAACTTTTTTGATTGTAGCTTCTTTGTGATATTTTAAGTCTTGTGATTGTATTCCAGTTAAAATTGCGTCATATCTAAGTCCAGTATATGCTTCGCTTAATTCAAGTGTATAATGTAAAACATTTTTACCCAAACGTAAAGCATGCATTCCTATATTTGCAAGCAACCAACTTTTTCCCGTTCCAGGACCCCCAATAACACATCCTAATTCGCCCTTACCAATTCCGCCATCTGTCAATTCATTAACAACATTCCATGGTGTGATTATACATTTTCTCAAAGCTTCGTTATATCTTTCCTCGAATTGTGTCTTGTATTCAAGACCAACGCTTTTAATTTCGCCTTTCTTCATTACTTCGGCAAACATTTCGTGTATAGCAGAATAATCACCAGCTTTTAATAAGTCTACTGATTGTAATATTGCACCTTTCATTTCTTGATTTTTAAAAAATTTGACTGCTTCGTCTTTTATATATGGTAAATCTGTTGCTTTTAAGTTTCTAATAACATCTTTGATTGAAGAGACTACTTGGGACTTTTCAACTTCGCCTGCAATCTTCCTAATTTCATTTTTCAATGCGTCAAGGCTCATTACATTTCTATATGTTTCAAAGTATTCTAATTGTTTTCCAACTATTCATTGATTTGAGTCCGAATCAAAATAATCAGTTTTAATAACATCACTTACTTGTTCTAAAAATTCTTTATCTGTTAATAATGATGTTATTAATTTTATTTGAAAAGCATATCCAAATGTACTTAAAGTATCTGCCATAACCTATATCTCCTATTTAATATTTCTTGCTGTATAATATATATACTTTGGTTTATCTTAAATAGTAGTTATCTTTAGATTTTTGGCGGCCCCTATATCGTTAATGAATTGTTTCAATTATTACGCCAAGTTCTTCTAATTTTTTATCTATTTGAGCTAATACATTTTTAAGTTCTGTTTTTGTACTGCCTTCTGTGTATTTTTTTGTGGCCTTGTAAAATTTGCTATAATTATATTTTGACCAGTCATCCAATGTTTCATATCCGGCTTCATGTGCTAACTCTTTCATTTCTTTGAACATTTTCATATACTTCATTTACTTACTCCTTTCTGTTTTTTCTCTCATCTTTCTCCCTCAAAACTGCCTATCTTGCATACTGGCAGTTATCTACCATCTCCCAATATTTAGATCATTGTAAATATGACTTTTGTGAATTATGATAAACTCTTTATCTGAAACTTTATATTTTTCCCACGTATTTATTGTACTTCCATCTGAAAAAGTACATGCTAGAAGAGTTGTTCCACCGCCACTAACCATATTGTAACTTGTATAATTGCATCCATCATAACTTTGCACAAGTTTAGCAACAGTTCCCTTAGGTGGCGTTTCACCATTATAATAATTTGTGGTTACAATTCCATCTTTTTCTTCAATTACAATGTTTTCATTTGCCATTAGTAAACCTCCGATTAAAATTAATACTACAATTAAACATTTCATCTTTCCCCCTTAAAACTGCAATTCAGTTTGAACAACATAATTTTCAATTCTACTTTTAGCAATCTCAAAATAATTTCTTCAACATTTTCTCTCATTTTCCCCCTCAAAACTGCCTATCTATGCTCTTGCATGGCATATAGCCGTTATGTGTAATTAAACTGCCCACCATATTTTAAATACCCACATTGTTCTTGTTTTGTGGCAATTTATATGATAATTGCGCCCCCTACTATGCATTTTATGTCCAGTCCCCTTTTTGGTTATTTCTGGATTTCCAGCATAATATAATATATAATCTTCTACTATCCTGCATTGTTGTAAAAGACTTATTCCATTTACTGCTTCAATTTTTATTTTCATCTTTCCCCCTTAAAACTCCAATTTAATTTAAACAACATAATTTTCAATTCTACTTTTAGCAATATTAAAATAATCCTCATCTAACTCGATTCCGATGAAGTTAAAGTTTTCAAGTTTAGCACCTATTCCAGTTGAGCCTGAACCCATAAACGGGTCGAGGATAGTTCCGCCTTTCGGAGTTATAAGCCTGCATAGATATCTCATTAAGTTAATAGGTTTTATAGTTGGATGATTATTTTTCATTGGTTTAGATAATTTATATTCAAATTTACCAGAGCATTTCGAATGGTCATTTTTATAATTATCAGTTAATCCGCAATCAACACAATATCTAACTCCCTGATTGTTTCCTCTTGGTGTTCGCTCTTTCTCTTCAAACCCATCAAGCCCTTTATTCCGCTCACTTTTTGAAGCCTTCGCACAATAAAAAAAGCGGGAGGCAGAGCCAGAACCAGCGTCGGGGAGCTTAACCTCATCAGCAGAGTTCTTATTCATACCCCAACCATCTTGTTCGGGTTTAACACTTCGTTGTAATTTACGAGCCTTACCGCTACCATTACTATCAGGAAACAGCCCAACCACTTCATCACTTCCATCGTGGATTAGGTTGGCTGGGAAACGACCGAGTGAACTTGTTTTATTACCGCCATTTCCGCCACTTGATTTAGCAACATCCCAACTGGTAGCATTTTCACCACAACTATTCCCACTTCCCGTTGGTTGTTTTTCCCCATTAAGATTTACCCTGCACCCATCAATATTAATTCCACCAGTCCCATATTTCAGCACATTCTTAGCTATAGTTTTTTCAGATAAAGGCTTTCTACATAGTGTCCACAGCTCCATCGCAGGTTTTAGAGCTGTTCCCCAACCTTCGTATTTAGAGTTTCCTTTGGTATGTTTATTTATTCCACGACCATCTGGTTCTTCTCCAACGCTAAAAGAATTTCCACCCCATCTCTTTTTCCCATCTGGTGCAACATAATCAGTTTCTTCTCTCTCATTACCCTGTAATTTATCCACTGCTTTTCCTATATTCAAACTCTTTGGAAATCCCGAACCATATACCCAAGCCACAATATCACGTATTTCAAAGCCAGCGTCTTCAAGATTAACTGCCATTCTATGCTGAGTTCTCGTTCCACAAGCTACCAAAGCGTGTCCACCTGCTTTCAAAACTCTTAGAGCTTCCTGCCAGACTTCAACTTTTGGAACGTTATAATCCCACTTTTTTCCCATAAATGATATACCGTAAGGTGGATCAACAACAATAGAGTCTACACTATTATCTTCTAATTTCTGCATCTCGATTAAGCAATCACCTTGTATTAATTTCATTTACTTGCTCCTTTCTGCTTCTTTCTCTTTTGCAATCCCTTCTTTAATGAGGTCAGAAGCCACCTCATAAATTTTTTTGTTCTCTACGGCGCAATACACTTTTAAATCGTGAAATGCGTCCTCGTTAATCTTAACATTTTTTTTGTTCATATTTCCACTCCATAACCTTTCTCATATATACATATCAAAAAGTCAAAAGATAAAAAAATCTATAAAATATTTTATCTTCCGTCTAATTCTTTGTTATATTTTATGGCAAATAAGTTTAACTTATTGAATAATAAAATTCAGGTGTTAATATTTTTTATTACCATAAATAGTTTATCTTTCAATGACAAAAGGTGGATTTGATACTTATTTAGTTCAGTAATTTGATTATCTAATAACGCCAATATATCTAATTTTGATTTGCCGGATATTATTGATGTTTCTAATTGCATTAATTCATAATTTCTATCTAAAACTTTTTTATTTTTAACCATTGTCTGACATTTCTTTGACTTCTCATATTTCTTTGCTTCTGTAATTAAATCATCAGAACAATATTGTTTCTCTTCTTCTAAGAATTCAAAATATTTTTTTATAGTTGATAAGCCGAAACCTTTAACTCCAGGAATATTATCGCTTACATCTCCATTTATTGCTTTATATAAAGCAAAGTTATTTGGATGTATACCATACTCATGAAGTACTTTCGCCACTGTGTAAACTTCTTTTTTTGTAGGGCTCCATACCTTTACCCTATCACTAACCAATTGTAGGAAATCCCTATCGGCTGACATAATAATATAATTTGCATCTTTTCTTAATGCAGTTATATACGCAATTGTATCATCAGCTTCAATGTTATCAATACTGATAAGTGTAACAGGTAACGCTTGCAAGTATTCAATGAGACGTTCTAACTGAAGCTCTTTCATCTTATCATCATTAACGTCATCTTGGAAATCATACGCTCTGTTGTATTTGGTTTTCTTTTTGGTTGGATGTCTATGGGCTTTGTATTCTGGGAAAAGTTTCTTTCTTCTTTGCGAACCGCCAACGCCATCAAAAACTATAACACATCTTGTCGGTGTAAATCTTTTAATTGCATAACCTATTGAATATAAGAAGCCAGAAATGCCACCAATATGAGCCCCATCGTCGTTAGATGCTGGCGAAACTGCATAAGCTCTGAGAAAGGTATTAAGGCCATCTATTATTAGAACTTTACTATTGATACTTTCTGGCTTCTTATCTTTAGATAATTCTTTTAGAATATCAGCGTAACTTTTTTTCATTAACATTACGAGAAATCCTAATTTTCTACATGTTCGTCTGAGATTTCTATTTCATCAATATCAATTACTTCTTTGGGTTTATACTTCATAATACACGCATCGCATAAAAGTCCATAAACATAATCATACATACCTTTTTTTGAAAGCATATCGCCCCAACTTTTTGATTGAAATTTTTTAATCGTACCATCTTCAAGTGGTATTGAATACCAAGCTCCAGCACTCGTAACAACGCCTCTTTCTTTCAATGTTTGTAGCCAAGAACTGAGATCGTCTATACCCCTATCAAAATAAATTTGAAAAATTGCTTGTCTTAATGGTGGACCTAATCTATTCTTGGCAATCTTTGCTCGAATATTCATTCCAATAACGTCTTTCATTTTATTAAATATCTTAGTTGATTTGTCAAGTCTAATACGTACACTGGAATGGAAACCAAGTGCTTTACCGCCACTTGTGGTATATTTGTCCCCAAATGTAACTCCTAAATTTACTCTTAATTGCTGAGTAAAAATAAGTGCTATATTTTGAGTGCCAATCATATCAGTTATTTTACGCATTGCTTTTGATGTAATAATTGCTTTAGCTGTAGACCAACCATCTTTATCAAAATCACTTTCCATTTCAACCTTTGTTGTTGCACCAGCAAGTGAGTCAACCAAGATTGCTAATTTAATATCTTTATCGGTCTCTCTTACTTTGGTTATCATGCTTTCAATTGTTTCAAATATATCTTCCACTAAGCTCAATCTAATATATAATAGTTTTTTCAAATCAATGCCAATTACTTCCAAAAATGGTCTAAAAACTGACGTTTCTGTATCTATATATACAGCTATTCCGCCTTGTTTTTGACATGATGCAAGTAAGTGCGCACCTACTAATGATTTGCCTGAGCTTTCTAATCCTTGTAATTCTGTTATACGTCCATATGGAACACCGCCATTTGGGATGTTTGATATGGCCAAATCAAGAACGGAGGAACCGGTGCCTAATCAGTCCCTCACGTCTGTTGGAGTATAAATATCATCGTCAAGAAAGTATGCAACCTTTTGTGTTTTGTGTTTTTTATTTAATGCGTCATGCAAAGCTGATGTTAAAGCATTTCTATCTGTTTTACCCATTTGTAATACTCCCGTTGTTTTTTTATTTTTAATCTACCAAGCTATCGAAATCGTCCATTACAGAATCTAAATCATCATCAGTTGAATCTTCGATGTCTTCTAATTCTGGTGTTGAAGTTGCTTCATCTACGCTTTCCTCTTCGGCTGTTGGGCCATTCAAGTAAAGACCGAGTTCTTTCTTAAGTTCATCATAAGTAGAAACTACATAAACTTGTGTGATTTCTATTTGGTCATTTAAAAACTTTTTAAGTTCTTTTGCTTCTGATGTAAGTTTAGTTTGTGAAGGACTAACTCTAATAGTTGTTTCTGGGTAATCCTTTTTTAGTTCTTTTGCAGTTTTGAACTCAACGGTAATATCTCTTCCTGCGTTAGGGTGCGTGATGTCGCCCCATTCTGGGTCTGAAATTAATTTTAACAATGCTTCGTAAATTTTAATTCCGAATCCCCAATATTTAACGCCTTCTTCTTCTTCGCCTCTTACTATAATTGGAACATAAGTTCTCAATTTGGGTTCAAGGGCTCTTGCATTTTTCCAATCGTCGCTCTCGCCTGTTGACTTAAGTTTTTCAGCGAATTCTTGAATTGGGTCCGGATCTCCGAATGAAAATGGTGATACATAGTTTTTGTTATTAAAACCATAATGCCAATACAACTCAATGAAAGGGTTCTCTCTATTGAATTTGTAAGGTACGATTCTAATACGTGTTTCTCCTGAGGTAGGTTTCCAGATGTTTGATTGTACGTTGCGTTTGGATTGTAATTGATTAAGCCTTTTCTTTAAAAAATCAGTGTTAATTCCCATTTTTTTTCTCCTTTTTTCTTTTGTTTTTTTATTTTTTGTCATTTACCATTCATTACTTTTGTAACTATGTAACCTTGACTATAATATATATAGCTCTGAATCTCTTTGCGTCGTTTTTTCTTGTTATTTTTGTATTTTTATTTACTTCGTTAAACTTTTGCATATCAATAAAATAACCTTGTTTATGGTTCTCTATTTTTTTGGCGTTCCATATTCCGCCGAATGTTGTGTCTTTTGCGCAATTGCTATAATTGTTCATAAATCATTATGTATACTAAGCCATAATGCTTTGTCATCTTTGTTTTTCTCTAACTTTTTGATGTCACTATTAAGCGTCTTAACTCATTTGTTTAAGCCAGTATTGCCAGCATTAACATTGCTAATTATATTAGGTTTAGAGTTAGCACCAGTATTGGGTAATCATTTGACTCCCGAAGCTTTTAGCTGAGTAGGAAGCTTAGACTGGAATTTCTCTTCGCTCATAATGTTTCTAATTTCATTTAATTCTGATTTTTTCATTTTGTGTTCTCCTTTTATTTGTTTAAAGCTTTGCGTATTAATAAGATAAGTTTCTTTCTATTTTTCTTTAACCACTTATCAACATTGGTGTCTTCTGGCAATGAATCGCCAACATCATCATAAATATCTTCTATAAAGTTATCAAGGCTATCTTCGATAAATTCAATTTGCGTTTTGCTATCGCCATCCATAAATTCGGTCATGTCAATTTCAAGTCATAACCCAACCGTATTAAAAGCATCTTCTGCTAAATCTTTTAATAAGCTACTTTCGCTATATCCTTCGGACAACATTTTACTTCTATATTCTTTTAATAATTTCTTAAAACTGTTATTGTTCATTTTATTTTCTCCTAATAAATATACTTATTTATTTGTTTTGTTTTTATTTTCATTGCATCAAGCAATATTAATATTTCGGCCAAACATTTGGTCTTGCCGCCGCCACATATACTTGCGCCATTATATATCCTAAATATTACGAAACAACTTTAGAGAAATCAATCTTGGTTGTTAAATCAAGAATTTGAATTCTTGTTTTTTTTGCACCATATTTTGTAGACAATATTTTGGCAACTTTTTTGGCTTCGCCTTCGCTTTTAGCTTTTGTATAAAGAACTTCCTCATCAGTTTTCCCATGTGGAACGCCTCAAACAATATATTCTTTATTTGTATTTAATTCTTCTCTTATCATTGCTCTTATTTCTGATTTTTTCATTAACTTTCTCCTTAATCGAACTTAAAAGTTTTGTATAATTTTGTTTCAATTTTTAATAAGTCATTATCACGAATTAACAATAAAGTATTTCTATAATTTTCTCATGGTACAATGAAATCATGGCTAAATTTACCATCATTTAAAAGTCAAATCAAAGAGTTTAAGCTGTTAATTGTATATAATGTGTTAGTCTTTCTTTTTCTATGTATTAATATTGTATTTGGATAGTTTGTGTTTCTATCTTCTACAACAATATTATAAATACAAAATAATTCATCTTCGTTTTCAATGTTTTGTATTGCAATAATCTTCTCATTAATCAAATTATATTGAGTTTTAATATCTTTAATATTTTGCTCTAAATATTTTGGTTTGCTAAATGTGCATAGCAGTTGATTTTTTACATATTGTTTGCTCATATTATTTATTTCCTAATTATATTTATTCTGGATTCTTTTGGTCTCTAATATCTTTAATTTTTTTAATAAAATCTTTATGCAACTTAACGTCAAATAAAAAGCTACCACTGCCTCTTGGCTTTTGTCTTGTTTTGAGCGTAGCGATTGTAATTGGTTTGTCATTAACGTTGTCAGTCTTATAGATTAATATTGGCGTTGCTGGCAAGCCCCCTTTCGCTGGGCGCATTGCTGGGACAATATGTTTACGTAAAGTTGAAATATCATCGGTTCCAAGAATTTTCTTTAATGTTGGGCCGTCTATATAAATATCACCTAAAACAATAACTTCTTCATTGTCAGCTACAGAACTAAGTGGTAATTTTTCATCAATCATTTTTAGTGTTGCTTTCTTTGCTTCATCACCATCAACCATACTTGATATTATTTTAGTACGTGTATCTGTATAATTTTTTCTATCATTATCCATGAACACCTTAGAAGTTTTGTTTCCCGCTTTTGCCTTTACACTTATAGCCTGGTACACCGCATACGTGTCTGCATATACTTGTGGCTTATTGTTTTCATAATTCTCTAATATGGCTTGAACTCTTTTGGCTAATTTTGGAAATTTTGCAAGTTCCTTGTCTGTAAAAATATTATTTTTTATTGCTTTTACAACTTCGCTGTTTGTTTCATGTCTATAATCTGTTGCCATTTTTGTTAAATCATGACCTTCGCCATATACTTGACTAATAGTCGAATTCAATAAAAAAGTTTCAGTATCTTTTTTTAATGAAACTTCTAAAAGTTCCTCATCACCGTTTGCGTCCTTTACTTTAAGATATATATCTGTACTATAACCTTTGTTATCTTTGTATTTTTGCCCACCTATTAATTTAAAATCTTTTTCTGTATCTCAAACGGCAGTCATAACCTTAGCACCTTCGCCATATTTGTCTGCAATAACTCTTTCAATTGATTCCGCTGACTTTGTAGCCGCATCAATCCAGCTCAATTTAACAATTGAATTTTTATCTTTTTTATTTTCAGGTAAATCTTTGCCTTGCCCTGCTATATAAGCTTCTATTGTTTTAGCAAATTCTGACCAATCTTCTCTTGGCTTGAATGCTACTGCGACCATTGTTAATATCTCTCCAGCTTGAGAATTAATAGTCCCAGCACCAGCACTTTCTCCAGTAAAAGCACTAATTCCTCCAGTTTCTTTAGAAGGTGTAACGCTCATTATACGTTCTAATAACTTTCTATATTTTGTTGGAATATTTGCTTGAAATTTTTCTGCATCAATTTTAAATGGTGGTTCTTTTATCGCTACTCCGGCCTTTTTCATATTTTTAACAAAATCATCATCACTAATTGCCAAATCTTCGTTCCAAACTTTATCACTTGTTGGGTCGCCTGGCGTTAATGTTTTTGTTTTCCCTTTAATTACTACTTCTTTAGGTTTCTTAGGTTCTTTTATATTTGTGTTGCCATTAGCTTGCTTATCGTCAGGAGTGTCTGACTTCCCATCGCTATTAGGGTCCGTTGACGTTCCGGCCTTTGGCTCTATTTTCTCTGGTTCCTTCCCCTTTTCGGCATTTTTTTGGTCTACTTCGCTTCAATCTTCCAAAGTTTCACCATCAGCAGAATTTTTTGCAACCACTTTGCCATTCTCTTTATCCAATCACACATCGCCACCTTTATAAACGTATTTTAATTTTTTTGCTTTTTTTGTGGCGGGCGAATCTTCTTCTTCAGTCAATTGATTTGGGGTTTTTTGTAATTGAAGTACTAATTCGTTTATAAGGTAAAATGGAATGCCATCTTCTATTAGAATTTCTTCCAAAGCCAATATATGTTCGGCTTCACTTCAATCTATCAAAGCGTTATTTGTCTTTATGATAACTCTTTCAGTTATACTTTCTATATATTCAGATACATTGTCCATAATTCTATTCCCTTATTATATTTTCACTTACAATAATAAATATCAAAGTTTCAAAATTTTATCTTTTTATTTAATGACTTTATAATTTTTGCCATGTTTAATTTTAACTGGGAATCTATCATCTTCTGTTAAAATATCTCTTATTGCTTTTATAAGTTCTTTGCCATCGCTAACATGATAGTCAATTAAAAATGAGTCATAAGTATACAACACTAAACAACTTTTGTAATTCTCAAGTAATTCATTCACTTTTATCATTAAGGGAATATTTCTCTTTGTTTCATAGTTCTGAACAAAATAATTAAACAACTTTTGTTTGTTATCTATAACTGAAGTTTTTCTTTCAATTACTGGAATAACATCTTTATTTGAGTAATGTTCTATCCATATTACATTAATAAATTCTTTTAATTGTTTGTAAAATTCAATATGCTCATACTCTTTACTAATATGGCCATACATCTGTTTGAATGTAATACCTTTTGATTTGTCAATCATTTTTTGTGTTGGGGCTTTAACATTAAAATATTGTGATGCCATATACTCATGCCCCGTTAGCCCATCTGGGAATTCATATCCAATAATATCAGCAATCAAATATAAATGGCAGGCAACATAATCAAGTTCAACTAAAGTTCCACTTTTGCCAAATCTACTAATAAAACATTCTCTGCTTTCGTCTGATTTGTTTAGTGCCGCATAATTGATTCCGCCAAAAGCATTTGAAGGCCTTCCTGTGATAGTGTTAAAATTATACTTCGTATAAACTTTGTTGTCTGTAATATGTTTTGCGACATTGTACCCAAAGCTACGCATTAATTTATCTTTATCTACATACAATCCATTAGACTCAAGCTTGCTAAACGCTATTGACGCATCTTCATTATAAAATTGAAATTCTCTACTATCGGTATGTTTGTTAATCATTGGTATAAATTTATTAACCAAGTTTGTACACATTTCGAGGTGCTTAACAATTGGAACTAATCGATTGTTTGATTTATATGTCTCATATTGTTTGTAAAAAAAGTGATGCGCTTTCGTTAAAAGTTTTTCAATATTTATGTTTCTGTTTATCCTGAGGTACTGCATAAGTGAAATATCAACCAGACCTTCAAATTCATATATCTGGAGCATCTCCTTTTTATCATAGACGTATTTTATATTATTTATGTTCAATGCTTTCAAATCGTTTAATTTTAAGTGTGATTTTGTATCAATATGAGTAAAGGATAAAATGTATTCATTTTTTGTTTTGAGTTCATACACATACAATACGCAAAGTGGATTAATACTTGCGTGTTCAACATTATTGTTAAGAATTGGTATTACAATAATATCGTTCTCTAACTCAATATCGTTTAATTGTTTTGTAGTATGAATAATTTGCATCTATAACCTCTTATTATATTTTCTATAAATATATGCTTTTTTGCCGAAACGTTAAATTATATCTGTACGTTGTAAATTATATAACTCTATTGTGTTGTTTAACTTTGAACTAATTTTTGGCATTGTTTTTGATATTCTATTAATTTCATCTAAATTTTTACTTGAAACTTTTGCGATATCTCCAGCAACCATTCATTTTAATTTAATCGCTCTATAAAACCCTTTATCAATTTCGCTAAATTGGTCGCCTTTAATTTCTATTATACGAGCATTCAAATCGTTTCATTGTTGTGCAAAATATCTATATATAAATTCTTTCTTAATATTGGCCTCAGTAATAGTTGGGTAGAAATCCTTTGCATAATTTATTTCCCTTTGTGAAAATGTACTTTCAAGTTTATCGTAATCTTCATCGCCAACTCTATACCCAATACTCTCTATATTAATTAATGTTAAGAGTTTTGAAACACCAAAAATATATGAGTCGCCTGTATAATAATTATCATCAGGACCCTTACTATATATTCCAATATAAGGTAAGTCGTTTAATAAAAATTTATTTCCGTTAGTATGTCCCATTATTATTCCCTATGTCTGGATGGTCTTGAACCGTTTACCGGAATATAATTTCAATAATTCAATTTAATCTTGTCTTTAGTTTCATTTGTTGTATTTTTGATTGGTGTAACTCTAAATTGAGTTCCGAGAGTTGTTGTTCAACCGTCTCTACCTATATTATGCGAAATGCTTGTGATGATAAACCCAGAATTATTTTTATATCTTTCTGGCAAATAATCAATTGCTATTACATTGCCATATTCCAACCCTTCAATGCCATCTATTGTTAATGATAAGTCTAATGGAATTAATAGTGCGCTTGTATATCCAGCAGTGTTATCTTCGGAAAGTCCTCACTGGGTTGCGATATACGCCCAATATTTTGAATCAATTTTAACATTTGTGAAATATTTTCCCTTTTTAGTAAATTTGATAGCTTTTTCGTTCTCTTCGTTTGCCGTGGATTTTTTTATTGTTCCAGGATATCTTGTTATGCCTCCAAATCCTTTGTTATAGTCATCTCTTATATTGCCATATAAAGTTCCAAAACCAGATTTGGTTTTGGAGTTTTGATTACCAACTCCACTATACGCCGCCGCATTTTTCATTTGGTCGGGCAAAGCCGATGCAACGGTAACACTTTGTGCCATTGAATATTGCCCAACTGCTGGAAATTTATATGTATCATTTACTTCGTCAATTTCTGTTGGATCAAAATTTTTATCTACTATCCTTACGAATCCAGCATCATCATTTTCAAGCTTTAATTCTCAAAATCCATTTGAGAACTCATTTAATTGTGCTAAAATATTTTTTACCGCATCTGCATATGTATTCGAATTCTCAAAAGCAGTTTTGACCACCTCCAAATTAACCAATATACGATCGACGGGTTCTGCAATTCACCCAGTACTATCAACTCCAGCATATCCTTTTCAGGTTTTTACGCCAATCTTTCCCCAATATCCACTTGTCTTGTCCGCCAACTTAAGTGTTGGGTTCATTCTTTCTCTTGGTATTATAAATATATCTCTGTCTAATGACCTAAGAATTGGCGAATCTGTTCTATTGCCTATAAGAACTGGAAGTTCAGTAGTTTTATTGTATGATCCTCCACTAGTAAGCACTTCCTTTTTTGTAAATCATTTATTCTTGAAAACTTCGCCATTATAACCAGCATCATCAGAATAAAATATATTAATTAAATTAAATATGAATTGAATAGATAAATAATGTTTCTGATCGTATTGTATTGCTTCGCCTTTATACTCTGTGTCAAGAAACAATGGTTTCAATTTATCCCCAAAGTTAGTTCGATAATCTTCGTAGGTTGCACTTGAATCTAATTCTACCAAATAATCATTATTACCAATACCCTCAAGTACATCGGTAATCGTTCTTGCATCTTCATCATCAAAAAGGGTTTTTGAATTTTCTTTTATATTTTCAAATGGCTCAATATACCCTCTCGAAACTATCTCCGTTGAGCATGCAATACTTCCATCATCTTGTATGTTTCAACTAAATTTTCCAATCACGCCGAGAAGCGCTCCGTAATTTCCGCCAGAACTTCGTATTTTTTTCTTAATGGTTTCAGATTTATATAGTTCGCTTTTATTTTCAAATGTTTCTGCTTCAACCGAACTTTCTGTTGTATTTCATCCTCATTGTACGACGATAGACGCACCTGGCGACATATATAATTTTTCCATATCTTCTAATTGTTGAAATGTATAACATGTAAATTCAATTGTTGATTTTCTAACTGCACCTTTATCATCAAGATTTTCAACGGTCAATCCTTCCAAAGTAGGTACTGGCCTTAATGCATATGGGTCCGATAAATCATTTTTATATATTTCATCAAACGTTTCTCTATCTTTCCCTCCGATTGAAAGCAATCCTCTAAATGTGTTTTGTTTGGCAAGTTTTCCCCCATCGTAATCACTTTCTTGGTCTCTTCAGCGTTTTGTTTTGCCATTTATATTACCTTCAAGTATCAATGTAATTTCTGGACTTTGTTTTCTTTCTAAAACATTTGAATATACAGTAATCCAAGGCGTTTTCGCATTCCATTGTTGATAATCATTATCACTTAATCCTTCTCCGAAATTATAACTTAAATATTTTTTTCTTTTGTTTAATTCTTCTTCAATTTCAGGTTGAATTTTTTTTACTCATAATTGTGGCATATTAACCTCTTAATGTTTTAATTATATCAATATAATCAGTTGGTATTCTTATTGTTTGCTCTGTGCTTATATAATATGAATCGCCAGGCAATCCATTTGCTTTCGCTATAATCCATCATAAAGTACTATCACTATAATATTGCCCTGCAAATAAATCAAGTCTATCTCCATATTTAACTTCTATTACAATATCATCTTCACGTGGTTCTATCTTGGGATATTTTGTAGTGGAATATTTACTATTTTTTTGATTTGTGTATCTATATCTATTCATTATTAATTACCTCCATTAACCTCTAGTAACTTTTGGGAATCAAGTTTCTGGTGCGCCAAATATATGTTGAGAAGTCGAATGTAATAGTTTATTTGGTATAATTGTAAAATCAATAGTTAATTCAAAACCCATTGGCAATTGTATATTATAATCGAGTGGGGCTACGCCATCTGGAAAGCCATCATCGGCAGTATATCCTCCAAGCTCCCATGGGAAATCATCTGGATAAGTAATTGTAAGAGAGTTAATATATCCGTATGTATCCTTCAAAAAACTACCAAGTGTCAATTTAATAAATGGAGCAATCATTTTTGGATTTTCTTCGCTTGTCTTATGTGGGTATTGTAATCCAATTAAATAATTTAATTTTCTCCATAATGGTTTCATTTCTGCTAATGAATATGCCATTGCTTTCAAACTAAAGTTAAAGTTTCTACTTACGCCTGTATAGATATGTACTTTATCTTGTCTGCCAACATAACTTTTTTCTGACCATTCTGCTTTAGGAGAGTCAACAATTGAAGTAATTAAACTTCTGAATATTATATATTTATCATTATAAATATCATGAATTTTAAATGGTATAACATCCTTTAGACCGCTTTTCATAAGGCCAGTCTTTTTATCTATATCTGGGTCGTCATAATCAAGCATATTAATTTTATCAACAGCATCTCTTCAATCATTACCCTCAACTTTACTTACATCGCCACCTTCGCCAAACATACTCCCCATTTTACGAATATCTAAATCTTTTTGATATTGCGAATAACCAAAATTAGTATATGATAATCTACTGCCCGAAGTAATTTGCCTAATACTTTTAACATTTTTGGCACCATCTGGATGTATAAAATCTATGGCACTATATTTTTTTAATTCACCTCTTGCTACTTGCCCTATCTGTTCGTAATCATATGCAAAATATTTATGTGCAGTCGTTGTCGCTACATCCTTTGCATCTGGTCAATCTTTTTTAAAATCTGTGAATTCTGGAGCAAGTGATGATGCATCATAAAGTTGAATTCAATCTGTCAAGAAACTTCCCCCACCAGGAGCTTTCGCCCTCGGACTTGTTAGCTCAGGATTTTCATTTTTTCTTGTGATGTATGGAGAACCATCATCTCGGACATAAATTTTCGGAAATTGAGTTTTAGTAAGATTATCTTTACTATAAGACCAAGGATTTATAAATGCTTGCGAACCTTCATTATAAAATAAATTTTTAGCGTTATACTTGGACGTATTGTTTGAACTTAATTCTGTTGAAATCCCCCCATCTTCTATATATCTTTCAAATAAAGTTCTGTCGTCCGTTTTAACTCCAAGTGCCGCTGTAACTGCCAAAACGGCTCTTGTGAACGCATTCGGTATTGGGGGAGTTACGGTATTTGGTTCTTTCTCAATTTTCTGTTCCATTCATTTGGTGTAATGATGGTTTCCTCATGGAAAGTCTCTTTTTATATCAATAAAGCTTGGAAGTTGATAATGAGGTGATAACCCACGCACTCTAAAGAGTGAAAATGGATTATATATTTTAGTACTTGTTCTTGCACTAAATGTTTGTAAGAATTGTTGATTTGCTAAAAACCAAAATCCGCCAGTCTCACCAAAGAAATTCTTACCAACTGGATTTAAATATTTTGCCATCCATATTACATCTTTTGTCGCTCTATCAACAAAATCGCCAAGAGCTTCGCCAACTCCTCCGCCAGCACCAGTACCAAGAAATCCACCTTTTGGTACATCTATCTTTGGAATATACGGAGCACTTTGCCCACTCTTATATTCAGTTTCAATATTTTTTTCTATTGTATCAAGTCCTGTCAATGGTGGGGGTGCATTATACGTTGTGTCTTCTTGGTTCCCTATTTCAACCGTAAATGGTTTTTGAATATCTTCATTACTTGTATCGCCCAAATCTTTTACATATCTACTCACTATTGTTGCTGATTTCAAAAAAATAATATTGTTCTCGCCTAAAGTATCAAACAATCCACTTGTAAATATCTCTTCTGTTTGTGGACGTGTTGATGTTTCTTTTACTCCAAAGTTACCGTTTGAGAATTCAGTTTTTATATCAATAAATGCCATATTTTCTTCCTATTAATTTCCAGTTGTATTTGCTATTGCCCTACTTACTTTTCTGCCATCCATGGTCATACCCTGCTGTACGTCCTTTCTTAACAATTTTATTTGATTAATTAACTCATCAAATTTTATTGACTGTTGTTTTGTTTCTGTTGCTGTTACTGTCGCTGGCCCATTTACTTTTGTAGGGTCAAACGCTGTTTCAATTTTATGAATTGTTTTTAATACTGGCTTTATATCATTAAGACTATCATTTACTCCAGCCAATTCTTGCATTGACTGTGCAAGCATACTTAATGAGCTCGCTAAATAATTTACACCATCTGCATTTTTTGAAAGAACTCCTAAAGCTGTGCCAAACTTCATTAACGCACCACTTAAACTAATTAATGCCAAAATACCAGCTCCAAAAACTAAAGCGCCGACACCAGTTGCCATTATTGCACCAAGTTTTATTATAGCCCAAGAAAGTCCGCTCAATGCTTTGCCTGCTCCCTTAAGATTTTCTCATTTAACACCTTGTAATTTACTCATAGCAACACTAAATGGAATCAATGCCAATCCCATAGCACCTAACGCTATTGACCCTGCTAAAATAAGAGGCATAATTGCACCAAGTCCAGATACTATAATGCCAAGACCTACTATGCCTGCCCCTGCTATTGCAAGTGTTTTTCAGCTAGCGCCTTCCATTAAACCTAAAGCAAATGCAAATGGAATCAATGCCAATCCCATAGCACCTAACGCCAATGCTCCCGATAATATAAGAGGCATAATTGCACCAAGCCCTGCAACTACGAGCGCAAGTCCAACTAATCCTACGCCGGCAATCGCAAGTGTTTTTCAGCTAACACCTTCCATCAAACTTAAAGCAAATGCAAATGGAATCAATGCGGCGCCTATAAGTACCATTGCGGCCGCACCCCTAACAAGACTCTTCATGTCAATCTTTTTTGATATTTTTGATATAGCCCAAATTGAAGCCATAAGCCCAACCATCATTACTCCTGCCGCAAGATATTGCGCTGGATCTGTTGGTAATGATGCTATTACTTTTCCAAACCCAAATATTGCAACTCCAATAATCAAAAGTGCTGTTGCTATCTTACCTAAAGTTTCTCATTTAACGCCATCTCAACTCTTTATTCACCCTGCAACTCCACCCTTACCACCAGATTTATCGACTTTAGTTACTTTGCTACCGACACCCTTCGTTGCTGGTGTCGTTTTTATATCTTTGCCTCTTGCGGCTGCACCAAGCTTTGACTTAGTTACGCCGGCGGTCTTTGATTGGGCTACAGTTTCAGCTTTTGATTGGGCTACAGTTTTAGCTTTTGCCTTGACTGCATTAGCGGTCTGTGATTTGGCTTCTTTATTGGCAAGTTTTAGACTTTTTTTGGCTAATAAATCTTTTGCTTTCTTTCCGCCAAGTCCAATTCCTATTTGTTTATCAGAATATGATTTTTGTGCTTGTTTAAGCGCATTACCGCCAGGCATCAAAGCTCCAACTTTTCCTCAAAGATTTTTAACACCTGTCGTTAATCCCATTCATACTTTTGTTTGCCCAATAATTTTATCAAGACCTAAGTTTTTTATAGTACCTACTAAAGAGCCCATCATAATAATATTGTCTTTGTTAATAAGCGAAAACCCGCCCTTCACTATTCCGCCTATTTCTTCTAAAAGCTTGCTATATTTTCCAGTTTCTTTTCCAAGTTTGTTTTGATTTATAATCATATCCTTTAAACTACCAACCGATGTATTTAACATATCAGCCATTGATTGCCTTTGGTATGCATTCATTTGTAAGAACTCTTGTTCTGTACCTAATTGTGAAACTATATTTTTCAACGCACCTTCGTGGTCACCAGCAAATGCTAACATTCTTGCTTGCTCAAAATTAAAACTTCTACCTGTCATTACCGATGCCGTCATTTGCTTTTCAATTGAACTTTCAAAATCCAATATACCTTCTGTCATTGCTAACGTATCTCCCATGGATAATCCCAATTGTCTTGATGATACAGAAAGTCCAATCATATTCTTGCCACTTGCGTCTAATCATTTTGCCATTGCTTCGGCATTACTTGATAAATCTTCAAATACTGCCGTTGGTGCAACTTTGCTCAAGTTAGCCATTTCTGCCACTGATGAGCGCAATTCTTCATTTGTTTGTCCAGTTAATTTACCTATTTGTGAAAATTCTTTTGTTATTTTTGCCGCAGAACTCGCATCCATATCATAAAGTTTCATTAATTTAACGGCACCTTTAACATTTTCGTGAGTGGCATGTTCAATCGAACCCATTTCTTGAGTTATAGCTTTCGTTGCTTCTAAAACTTCTTTGGCCGACGCTCCATATTTCAAACTTGCTAAGGTAGCCGTACCCATACTTAATCCCATTTCACCTATTACATTTTCAACACTAATTCCAGTATTTAATATATCACCAAATGATTTACCAAGCTCTATGGCTTTTTTTCCAACCTCATACCCAAATATACTTGCTGATAACGCAGGATTATTAAGCAATCCAGAAACTAAATCTTTAACATCTGTAACGCCCTTTTTCGTTTTGTCTCATCTTCCGGCCATTTCGCTTAATTGAGAATTTACATTTACTAAACTTTCTAAATTTTCCCCTGTCATGTCAGATAATTTTTGATGTGCGATTTGGAAAGGTGCAATTATTCCTTCGGCATACTTACGTTGGCTTTCGCTCATTGATTCTAAATTTGTGCCCATTTGTTGAGCGTACTCCTCTAACAATGCGGCCTTGCTTCTGTCTATTACATTGCCAGCTTCAGCTTCGTCGTTTAACCTTTGTTGCATCTCATAAAGAATTTTCGCACCTTTGCCTTGATTAATTGCTTCTTCACTTGCGCCATTAGCATAAGAATCTTGTATTTTATTTAACAAAGCTTGTTTTGTTGACAAGTCCAATCCAATTTCAACAGAACGATTTTGTTTTTTAAGTTCTTTCGACATTTTCAATGCGTAACTTTTCATTCCTGACGCCCAACTAAGTTTGTCCTCTTCTGCTTTTGCTTTTTGTTGTAAAACTTTTAAATCTTTAGAATTAAATGCCCTTTGCACTTTCAAATCTTTAAGTATTTTTTCGTTTTCCGCTCTTGTCTTCTCTTGTCATTTATCCTTTTCCTTTTCCATCTCCAATATTTTTTCGTCTTGCTTGGATATTTCATCTTTTATCTTACTCTGTTTTTCAAGTTCTTGTCTTCTGGATTCAGTTAAGGTCAAAAGGGTTTCTTCGTGCTTTACTTCTATAATGTCGGCCATTTACATTTCCTTATTTATTGGAACTTTTATTAAGAAAGTCTTCCAATTCTTGAGACGCTTGATGGATTTGATCTAGCTTCTTGCCTAGCTCAGGATTGGTCTTTTTAAAATTTTTTATTATTTTGTCTGCTTGTTTCTTTTTAATTCTATCAAAGAATTTGTCTATGAAATTATCAACTTTACTCATAAGTTATCTCCTATATATAATTGTACGCATCTATTGTATATAAATATCAAAATAATAATTTTTTTGAAAAACAAAAAGCCCAGTTTTCACTGGGCTCTCTTTTATTTAGGTCTTGAGACCGATTTGCCTAATTTAGGCGGTCTTGCTATAGTTTTTCCAGAACCAGAACCAGAAGCGGTTGCTTGTTTGTTTTCTGCTTCACGTGCGTCATTTAAGAATTTAATATTTAAGCTTCTTACTCATATTGGCATATTATAAATTATTTCTCAATTAAATGCACCTTTGCTATAATAACTTAAATTAAATATTTCCTTATACAAGTTACGCTTTGACATCATTATTGCTGATGATTCTTTTCCTGTTAATTCCCTATTTCCTTGAATGTTTGGTAGGCCAAAAAAAGTTCGCATCAAGCGGCACCTCAATGATATCTTCAAAATTACATTCAACGCATACGAAATCATAACTTGTATTTACAGAAGGTGCTATTGTCAAAAGATAATCTCTAAAATCACGTGAATCTTGCAAAAGAAATTCTTTATCAACAAATAAATTAATAGTCCTTCTATCTGCATCGCCATCTATTGCAGTTATCATATATTTGTATCTACTCGTCATTTCTGGTTGTACGCCTGTCGCACCATAAAGTTTTTTCATACGTTTCAATTCAATTTCAACATCCTTACTATCCTTGTAAGTTAATAACTTAAATGTTAATTCTTTCTTACTTACTGGTAACTTAAATGTGAATTCATTTTTCCCGATAGTATAATTTTTTTCCTTCATCGATACGTGTTCCCATTTCATTACATCAATTGAAATATCATTACGTGTTCCGCAATTCGGACAATTAATTTTTGTATCATACTTGCCACCGTATGCTAATATTCTTGCAGCCATCATTACTTTATCATAATCGCCCAAAAGCATATCGTTTAATACATTTTTATCACCGATAAATATTGCCTCAATAAACTTATCCAAAACGATACCTTTCTGTATTAAATTTTTTGATGTTAATATATCTTCATCTGCCGCCGTTGGGTATCTTAATTCTACTGACCCTTTATTTAGTGGATGTTCCGCTGGATATAATCACCCTTTACTCGGTAACTCTATCATTTCTGTTGGAAATGTTGCTTTTTCTTCTGCCATAACTTTCTCCTATATTCATTTTGGTTTGTTTTATTGATTTACATAACCCATTTCTTATATATATTATGTTATTACTTTTTTCTTGTTTTTTTATATTAAATGCCCGCCTTTCAAATTGCCAACGCCAAATTTGCTTGCCCTTTGAAGATTATATTCAGCATTATGATGCAAATAATTATGCTTTTTTTGGTGTATGATATTCATTTCATTTCCATAAATGTCGTACTCTCTTTCGGATGCCAATTTACGGCCCAAATCAAGCATTAACTTTTTAAGTGGCATTTCTATTTCATCTTTCTTGCGTGTAATCATTTTTCCCTGCCATTTAAGTTTTACGTAACCTGCCATTTTACGTGCTTCATCTATGGCCAATACATTGTTTGAGACCATAGTCCACAAACTAGCCACACTTCCACTTGTTATAGATTGTGCGTCAACTGTTTCCGTAACGTCCATTTCGCCAATTTTATTTCCATAAATATCATAAGTAGAATACTTGCATGTTCTAGACATATAATCATTATTTTTCAATTCATTAATCAAATCATCTACGCTTTTACAGAATGCATTAGAATTTGCTGGCATTGGAACGTCCCACGTCGGTGCTGTACTTGCCATTGTATTAACATAATTCCCCTTAGTAGCACAAAAAGAAGTTTTTTTCTTAAATAATTTAGAAAGAAAGCTCATTGTATTCCTCTAATTGTTTTGCTAATCTCATTGTTTCACTTATTACATATCTTTTATTATAAACTGTTAACGAATCATTCCCATGTGCTGTATCAAATCCAAAACACCAACCATGTTTTACATATAAATCCCCAATTTTTTTATCATTCATTTCTTCTGAATATGTAATGCCGCCATGAACATCCACTCCTTCAAGATACTTTTTGCCATATGCTGGATGATATTTATCAACAACAACATAACCATTGCCCCAACCAAAATCCATTGACTTTGTTCTTTGAAGCCAAGTAGTTTTGACAACGGTTAAACCAACTAATTTATATTTATCTTTAGATGTCATAAACTCATCACCGTAAATCGTAAATGCTTTTATTTTTGACATAATTTCTCCATACTTTTTCTTTCGTTATAAGCTTTTATTTTCTTTTTTTTACTGTCAAACATTCCCTATATGTATATTGCTTGACTCCCAATACGGCAACTGGATATGCTTTCCAATTAATATTGTCTATGCCTATCCACTTTCCATGTTCTGTGATTACCATCGTAAATTCTTCTTGTGCTACGTTTCCGTAAATGTCATATGTTTTTAAGTCCATAGTATTAAAGTCAAAATTTAGTCAATCAGGAATATATGTCGGGTCGTCAAATGGCGAGGTTTTCTTAAACAACTTTACAACCTTATCTAAAAACTTCATCAATGTAACCCCCTATACTTTTATTTCTATCTATATGTATTTCAAACAAATTCAAAAACTCTTATTTTTATATAAAAAAACTCCGCACAAGGCGGAGCTAATATTTTTAACAATCTTTTATGATTAAGCTTTACATAAAAACTTCGTGTATCGCTTAATCATAAGTAAGTCTATTGGAATATAATTATCATTTTTATCCCTAATCCATGCATCCACTACGTCATTTTCGGAGCAATTTCTTCTTACTGTCCATAAAATTTGTTCTTTTTTCTTCTTAAAAATTTTCTTAAATATACCCATCAAATAACCTCCATACAAATATATATGCTTAATTTAAATCGCAAACTCTTGTTTTTTTTATTAGAAATTAAAACTATTGTGAAGTTCTCGGTGACATTCTCTGCATAATGCAACGCCTGATATTTCATTGTCCGTATGATAATTTATAATTGCATCAATAAATTTAGTTCTGTCTAACTTATCATCAAAATTGTTCTTTTTTCTAATAATATTTATTATTTCTGACATTATTATTTGATTGTGATGAACATCTAATTTGCCGCCAGCACCACACTTTGAACATTTGAATTCATATTTTTTTAATATTGGAAATTTTCATTCATTATATAATTTTCTACTTCCGTGACATGCCGCATTTATTGAACTATTACCGCCACATCATGCGGGAGATTCCGCACCATATTCAACTTTAAGCACGCCATCTTTCCACATTTTTTTCATACGTTCTGATTTTCTTTTTAATAAATCTTTATCAGCTAAAATTGTTTTTCTTGAATTTTCGGCATTTAATCTAACACGTTCGTCTGTAATGTCCAATCCTTTATTCCAAGGCTCTCTTACGCCGTCTTTATATTGTTGCCTTCTTGTTTCTGCGGAATGTTCAATTGCTTTTGGATTATGGCCCCAATTATTTTTTACTCTTGAAATGTGTCCTCTTTTGTAATCGCAAAACCCATGCGAATTAAAGTTAGTTTCTTCTCCACATCCGCATTTGCATGTTGGTCTTATTCCATTTAGATAAAATTCTAAATGAAAATCCTCTGATTTAATTCCATGAAGCCAACCCACATGTTTCCTAAGACTATTATAGTTATCAAATATTCGGCTACATCTTTTACACTTAAATTTTTCCATAAAAAAATCCTCCATACAATTATATATATGGAGGAATATTGTTTTTAACAATCTTTTATGATTAAGCAGTAAAAAGATTTAAGAACCGCTTAATCATATCTAATACTCCATTACTGGGTAGTCGTAGCGGAGAGAAATCGTGATTTCTTGTGCTGTTGCATCTCCCCAATCTAATTCGCCAAAGTTTGCACTTTTAATTCATGCTTTCTTTAATGTCCAAGCACTAATTTTATCGCCAACTGGTCCTAATTCAAGTATAGTTACATCCTTTTGATACATTGCTCCGTATCCGTCTCTGCCTGTTTCAGCTTCGTGATGTGCTCTAATTCAATTCATTACAATTTGAGCACCTGATGGTGATATTGGGTCATATAAAGTTAAACTAATTTCGTCATAAGAAACTTTACCCATAGAATATTTTGTTATATTAATATGAGGCAATTCAACCTCATCAATAGTTATGCTTGGTCTCGCCGCACCTTTAATTAAAAATGAAGGTATTCCATCTATTTCTAATATAAATCTATTCTTTAATCTTGGCTCAAACTTATCAAATAACATTTCGTTAACGTCTAGTATATTTTCTGCCATTTTGCATTCTCCTTTTTTTTGTTTTAATAATTATATACATTACTCTGTATATTAATAAATATTCAAAATGTAAATTTTTTGGCAATAATCTTCCAATAATACTTAACAAAAAACTCTGTTTTGGGGATTTTATATAATAGTTATGTTTGAATAGGGACGTATTAATATTTTATATGAAAAATAGGGGACAATATGAGGGAATGCAATATAGATATAAGTTTGTTAGAAAAGGTTGTATTAAATGAGGCCAACATTAAGGCATTAACAAATAAGAAATCGGACGACTACAATATATCAAAATTATTAGGGATAAAATTAACACAATCCCAAAGTATTAGATTTGGAAAAAAATTTGAGAAAATAGTTGGAGATTTAATTCTTCTTGCTAAAGATACAGAATTAGAGGAAAAAACTATTTTTGATATTTATGAACTTAATGATAAAAATAGCATCAAAACAAAGGGCAAAAAAAATGTTGATATGATTTTTAAAAAAAATAATAAACGTTATTATTTCGAATTAAAAACAAACATGAATTTAGATAGTGAAAAAAGTAAAATAACAGATGAAAAAATAAAACAAGTAACCAATTATTTTGAAAAAAAATATAATGAAAAAATAATATCAGGATGCTTAACTTGTTGGTATGGACCTGAGAAAAAGATAGTTAATAAATTAAAAACTGATATATATTATATGAAAGACTTGTTTGAAATATTAGATTTCAAAATAACAAAAGAAGAGTATTATACTACTTTTAAAAAATTAGGACAAAAAATAATAAAAATGGAGAATACACAATAATATGAGACCTATGATTAAGTGAACCGGAGGCAAACGCAGAGAATTAAAACATTTAATTCAAATGTTACCAGAAAATATAGAAAGATTCGTCGAGCCCTTTGTTGGGGGCGGAGCGTTATATTTCCATTTAGAACATAAAAATTCAATCATTAATGATTGAGATTACGATTTAATAAACTTTTATAAAAATGCCACCAACTCTAAATTCTTAAAAAGTATATCTGAATTGGAATTATTAAATGAAAATCACGATGCTATGTCAGAAAAATATTATGAACTTAGAGCGTTAGATAGAGGTGGGTTACATAACCACTCCAATATGACTAGGGCGATACGCTTCTTTTATGTCAATCAATTAGCGTTTAGCGGTATGCGAAGGTTTAATAAAAGCGGTGAGTTTAACGTTCCATTCGGACATTACAAAAGGTTATCAAATCAAATAACCAATAAGCATTTGGAATTACTCAAAACAACCGACATTAAGAACGAACATGCTGTTAATATTATTATTAATGAAGATAATGAAGGAACGTTCATATTTCTTGACCCTCCATATACTAAAGTATTCAAAACTTACTCTCCTGGAAATGAATTTACTATGGGAGAACAGCGAAAACTATGCGATAGTCTTAAAGCATTACACAAAGCAAAGTTTATGTTGGTAATTAATAAAGAACCAGAAATACTTAAAATGTATAACGGCTTTAACGTTGCAGAATATGATGTAAAGTATGGAGTAAACATTAGGAATAGGTTTAATACAGATAGCACCCATGTAGTAATAACAAATTATTAATAACAAAAAAAAGAAAGAAAAAATAAAGTTTTATCTTATTTCATAATATATATTATTAATAAAAACAAAGGAGGGTTGCAAATGAAAAAAATAAAAAAAGTAATGTCTGTTGGTGTGGGGTATATAGATGGTGGTGGAAGTCCACTATATGACAAATTGAATCCAGAATTTCCAGAATTTGAGGAGAATATTTTAGAAATAGCGTATAAAATACTAGAAAAACTTGAATTCAAATTAGGGAAAAACATTTTAAATAACAATACATGTAATAACATTATTGATTTAATGATTGGGGATAGTCATATGCCTGCCCACATAAGTATAGAGTTTGTTGAAGATAATATGAAATACAATATATCCTTTAATGGATATTGCAAAAACAATAATGAGTATCTTGTAGAAAAGATACAAGAATAAATATATTTGACTATATAATAATTCCAAATAATGTAGATTTCGATTTTACTTCAATAACCTTCGAAGACTTAATGGAGTTTTTGTCAAAAACGAAATCAAAAAAAATAAATATGATAAGTATTTAAAACTTTAAGTTTAGCCATATAATAACAAAAAGAGAGAATAGGAAACCGTTCTCTCTTTTCTATTTAACTTAAGTTAATATTGAAAGTGAAATTATACTTTATGCTTAAAATAAATAGTGAATTATTATTTAATAAAAACAATTTACACCATAATTATATTCAAAGAGAACGGGAGTGTTATTACTATGAACAAAACAAAAATAGTTAAATGTAAAAACTGTGAAAATGAATTCAAAACATATATAAATAGACCAAAACAATTTTGTAGTAAAATTTGCTATGATGATTATAGACATAAAGAAATTAAATGTAAAAGTTGTAATAAAATATTTATCGTTGGTAAAAAATCAAAAAGAATATATTGCTCCAACCAATGTGCGGCTGACGACTTAAAAGAATTAAGGGCTATGAAAATTAAAGAAACCTTTAATAAAAAATATGGTGTAAATTCACCAGCACAATTACAATCTGTAAAAGATAAAATTATAGAACATAGAAATAATGGCGCCTATGATAATATGATTGAAAAGGGAAAAGAAACGAGATTATTAAAATATGGTGATAAAAATTACAACAATCTTGATAAAAATAAAACAACAAAATTAGAAAGATATGGTGATGAAAATTATAACAATAGAAAAAAATGGTTAGATACATTAAAATCCAGATATGGAAAAGGCATACACCCAAATACTGAAGCGAAACTTATGAAATCATTGGAGGAAAACAAAATTGGATTTAAATCAGATAAATTTAAAGAATATCTTAAAGACAACAATGTATTAAACGTTTCTCAAATCTTATCAGTAAAAGAAGCAATATTAAAAAAAAGACGAATTGCTGATTTCAATAATTTGTATAAAAAGCCAAATAAATTTTTAAGAACAATACCTTTATTCAATGTTAATGATTATATTTCGCAAGATAAAAATGAATTATATAAATTTCAATGCTTAAAATGTAAAAAAATATTTGAAGACCACATACATCAAAATCATATACCTTCATGCCCAGATTGTTATAATATTAAATATGGAACTTCAATGGTTGAAGATGAAATCGCATCCTTTATTAAAGAAATTTTGCCCAATTATAAAATTTTAACAAATGTTAGAGATATTTTAGATGGTAAGGAGCTTGACATTTATATCCCAAATAAGAATATTGCAATAGAAATTAATGGATTATATTGGCATTCAGAATTATCTGGCAAAAAGAGTAAAACTTATCATTTAGAAAAAACAAATATATGCCATAATTTAGGAATTGATTTGATACACATATTCGATGTGGAATGGGCCTTAAAAAAAGAAATAGTAATGAGCAGATTAAAAGCAATTCTTGGCGTCAATATAAATATAGATAGAGTATACGCAAGAAATTGTGAAATAAAAGAAATATCACCAACAGAAAAAAATAAATTTTTAATTAATTTTCATTTACAGGGTGAAGATAAATCAAAATATAAACTTGGATTATTTCATAAAAATAAATTGGTTTCGGTTATGACTTTCGGTAGACCTAGAATTGCGTTAGGAAATAAAAAAGATAAAAGTAATTCTTATGAATTAAGTAGATTTGTTTCTGATAGTAATGTTGCAGTCGTTGGTGGGGCGTCAAAACTTTTATCATATTTTATCAAAAATTACAATCCAACAAAAATCATTTCGTATGCTGACAGACGATGGAGTAAAGGCAACTTGTATGAAAAGTTAGGGTTCAAAAAAGTATCGGATGGGACGCCCAATTATTGGTATACCGCACCAAAAAGATATGGCGCGCCATTAAAACATAGATTTAATTTTAGAAAAAATGTATTAAAGAGTAAATTAAGCGTATTTGACGAAAATCTAACTGAATGGCAAAACATGCAATTAAATGGATACGATAGGGTTTGGGATTGTGGAAGTCTAAAGTATGAAATGATATTAAAATAAAAAACCCGAGCCTCGTAAGGCTCGGGGTCCTATGGAGTTAAATCCATAAGTATTGTTTATATTTAACCTATGTAAATATTGTTATGCACCAAAAGTTGCCCCAGTGCGAGTAATATTAAAGTCAATTATAATGAATTCGGCAACCCTTGAAGGTTGAATCCATATTTCACCTCTCATAATATTTCTATCAATATCATCAGGTGTATTATTTGTATCATCCATTACAACCTTAAATGCATAGAGACCATTTTTAGATTGAATACTTTCCATGTATGGAGTAATCATATTAACCCATTTTTGTCTTTCTGAATTTGTATTGTTTTGGAAGTTTAATTGCTTACTTACGTAATTAACATATTCTTTCATTTTAATTAAAAGTCTTCTAACGTTAATTCTATCAGTTGCACTCGCAAGTGCTTGTAATGTTTTTTGACCTCAAACAACTGTACCAATATTAGGGAATGATGCAATTGGGTTAATTCTTGCTGTATATAAATCATCTCTCTCTAAATGTGTAAGTCTTGTTTTCGCTTCAATAACCGAAGTAAGTCCGCCTCTGTTAAGTCCAGCAGGAGCATACCATTCGTATCCAATCTTGTCATTAAATGCAATAACGCCTGGAATAACCACTGAAGGTGGAACTCAAACGTATCTATTTGTATTTGTATCTACAATTTTTACCCAAGGATAATATGTTGCCGCATAACTACTGTCAAGTGTTGTTGTTTGCGAAACTGCGTCTGCTACGCCCTGAGTGCTACTGCCGCAATCTATTATAAAGAATGTATCGCCTCTATCTTCGCAAATGTTTTTCGCATAATGATAAAGGGTGCTTTGGTCAACTAAGTTAACACCAGGTGCGGCCAATAAATTCATTACGATTTCATCTTTATTTGATACAGTGTCAAATGCTTTTTTATAAGACATACTTCCCGAAGATGTATGGTCGCTTGTATCAAATCCCATTAATGTTGATGGACTGCCAGATGTGGTAAGTCTATTTGATGGGTTTTTCCCGTCGAATCCGCCTTGCATTGGAATTGTAAATTGTTTGTAAGATGAATCTGAGGCTAGGGAAACTGGGTCTTCATTTGAGCCTGAAATTGTATCTTCCAAATGGAAGGGATTATTTCCCCCCACTCAATCATTTGGGATTGCTTTTAAGAATTGTTTGTTATCATCTTCATAATCTGAATGAAGATCAACGCCTTTATATATTTTTGCATTTACTGCGTCATTTTCTATTGATGACGTAATATAATGCATTGCTGGTGGGTTTGCTGAAGCTGTAAAAGGTACGTAAGGTGCGGCAAATCCGAAAGGTACAAGACCCTTTGAAACTCCGCCTCTATCAACTGCCTCTACCATTTTTACACGAATATAAGCACTTTTTGGCTCATAATCTCCAACCATTCTTAATTTTGTCTCGCCATTTGCATCTGCGGCAAATGTTCCGTATCTATTGCCAATTTTCTTAGCAACATAATTTGTTGCAAGTGGGTCAATAGAACATTCTGTGAAAGTTTCTAATACTTTCGGTGAGTTATCTGTATCGCTAAGTTTTCTAACTACTACGCCAAATGTTCCGTACTCGGAAACTCCTGCTACGGCTTGCTTAACATCAAAAATACCTATCTTAATTTCTCCATTTGTGTAATCTCCGTCTGATAATGAATGAAATTGGAATAAATTTTGTGACGTGTCGTCTACCTTTTGTGAAATGATGTATGGGGTTGTTGCTTCTGAATAACCTTGCTCGTCAAAGTTAAGGCCGTTTGTATTTACCGAAGCCGTTATGTCTGTTCCTGTTATTGTTTCAATTGCTTTATCAAATATTGATTGTACATACACCATTTTATCACCTCATGGGCTTGTGCCAAATAAGTTTACAATGTAATTGGAGTCTGCCGAACTAAGTGATGCTGTATATCCAATTTCTCCATATACTGATGCTGACAATGTAAATTCTAAAGCGCCACTGCTCGATACATCCCCAAGAGTTATTCCCAATGTGCCATCAGTAGCACTTGTTGGCGCTAAAATACAATATGAAGTGTCCACTTCACTAAACTCGATAGTGTCTGCTTGATAGCCTTCCTCTCAAAGAACCCTAACAACTTGCACACTTCCTGCATTTTTTAAATATTCTTGAACTGCATATGGTGTATAAAATTTATCATAGGTATTTCCGAATTTTTGAATGGCTTCGTTTCTACTTGTCAATACGGTTGGATAAAATGCTGGTCCTTTTAAGAAAGGCCCAATTATTACCCCCCCCGCTTCATTGAGTGCTGGTGGTAAATACGACAAATCATTTTCGTTTATAAATACACCAGGACTTACTATTCTTTCTGACATTTTTTTTCTCCTCTTTTTGTTTTTTTTATAACTTCTTTGCTAAACCAAGAAGTTCTTTATTATATTGTTTATAATTTTTAATTTTACCATTTCTAATGTCTTTTTGAAAATCTGAAATTACTGCTAAAAATTTTTCTTTATCTTCTTGTTCTAAACTTTCCGCTTTCTTTTTCATAGTCTCGCCAACATTGTTGGCCATTTTATCACGGCCTTCTTTTGTTTGAAGTAATTTAGTAATTAATTGCCCAGCTATTAACTCAAGCAACCCTTCATTTAGTGTATTCACCTTTACTTCTTTTTTAATCATTTCTCTAATTTCTGATTTCTTCATTTTCAAATGTCTCCTATTTTTGTTTTTTTTAAAAAACTTTTTATCGTGTTTTTAATAAAAATATTCTTTTATATAAATATCTCTTTCAAACACGTAACTGCATATTTTCTTTGCATATTGAGTAGTTATTCAGTATTTTTTTCGAATTCCCAAGTAGTAGGGTTTAATTGACCTTCGCCGTATTTTTTCAAAAATGTTTCTGCGATTTCTTTTTCTTTTTCTTTTAATTTTGCATATTCATCTAATAAAACTTTTTTCTGTGTGTTCATATCAACTATTCGTAACTCTAATTGCCCAAGAGTTAATGCAACTTGTTGAAAATCTGTCCTAAGTTTTTGAATTAATTTGATGTCCTCTTCTTTAATTTTTTCGTTTGTCATTGTAAGCTCCTTTTTATTTTGTTATTATTCTTATTTCCTAAAAATTTTTTGTTTTTTGACTTGTGATTCCATATATAATTTATGATATATGGAATAAATTATTCTAATTTTTACAATTATAGTAAAAAAAAATATTAAAACTTTACTCATCATATAATGAATCAACCTCAATTTCTTCTATCGCTTTTTTGCCATCATCTATACTTACAATGCCAGCTTTAGCATCAACTTCAAACAATCTTATATCATACTTTTTATAAATAAAACCTAATGCTTTGGTTAATGTGTCACCAACAATTATTTCAGGAAAAACGTGCTCTGAAACACCAACATCCGAAGTCTCTGCTCACCTATCGCCAGGTGGAATTCTTTTTAATACTTGTTTTTTCATTTTATCACCTTATTTCAAATATTCCATAACAGCGTCAATTGATTTTAGAAATGCTTTGTTTTGAAGTGGCATTATATCTTTTGTCTTGGCAGTTGAATTATGCTTAAATCTTATATCATTTTCTGCTTGTTCAATTTTTGATTCTTCAATAAGTTTATGAATTTGTTCTTTTGTAATTTTCATTTTATCACCTTATATAAAATATTCCATAACTTAATAATATATATGTTGGTATAGAACGAAAGTATATATTATTTTAATATTTATAATTTATTTTTTAACAATCAATATTTCGTGTGATTGTTTTGGATTGTTGTTTGTTTTATTTTTACCAATTCTTGTTTCTCCTTGCCCGTATGAATACATCCATTCTGGGTAATAAATATCAAAATCTTCATACCATTCATTAATGTTTTCGCAATTATTATAGCTTAATATAAATCCTCCATTATGGTTGTATAGCAAATCTCTTAACTTTTTATGATTAAAGTTATTATGATGTATTGCATAATTGGGATTGGGATACATACCCTTAAACATTTTGTTATCTTTACTCTCTCCAAGTAAATACGGAGGGTCTAAATATAAGAAATCATTATTATGTTTCTTTAATACTTTTTCAAAATCTGATTGATATACTGATAGATTTCTACACTTAAAGTTTTTAACTCTATTTATCATTGCCTTATATTTTTTTTCATTATCTTTATATATAGACGACAGCCAACCCATATACATTGGGCCATAAGATAGATTGTGATTAAAGTAATAATATGCCGCTCCCTGTATGTCTGTCAATTCTATTGGATTGTCATTGTAATAGGTTGTTTTTAATTCTAAAAACAAATTTTGTGATTTACCCCATTTCTTTAGTTTGTCTTTGATTTTATCATACACATCTTTTGTTGGTTTTAATTTATTCAATTCGTTATATAACTCAACTGGATTGCTTAATTGTATTTGCCAGAAATTAACTAATATATCAAACACGTCATAGCCTATAACTTTCTTATTTAATTCATTTGCCAAATATACTTCTAATGAACCGCCACCAACAAAGGGAGATACAATCGTATCAATATTATTGGGGATATGTTTGATTATATGTTTGATTGCTTTTGACTTACCGCCTGCATATCTAATTGTTGTTTTTATTTTAGCCATTTACTTCCCTATATTTTTGTTTTCTTTATTCTATATTCGGCATACAAAATCTCATATCTTGTAGGAAATGTTTTGTGATTTTCTTGGAAGTTCCATATTGGATATCTACCGATTTTATTTTTATACTCTCTTTTGCAATCATCTTCACATACCATTGGGTCAATAGGAACCAATTTGTTTATAATAGTAGATAATGATGGAATATTTGCATATGTTTCAGGAACTTGTATTAGATAAATTCCCACTTTGTTTCCTTTTTCTAATTCGTCTTTAATTAATAATTGCATAATAAATCTATTTGGGCCTGGAGCGCCGCTCATTGAATTTTCATAAAAGTTCATTGTTGCTTTAATACCACCTTTACTTGCTGACTTACCTATTTTGGCTATTTTGCCATTAATGGTAAATAAATAAACCCTACCGTTATTATTTGTTAGTATTTCTTTTTCGATTTTGTCGTTTAACTTACATTTTATAAAATTTTTAGTTTCATCGTCTCGCAAAACAAACTCACCGACCATTTGTGCCGTTTTAGCATTTTTAATATGAAATTCAGACATAAAGCCCCCTTTATTTAACTTACTATACTACTATAATACGTTATTGGGGTTTGTCAAATTATTTCTAAATTATTTTTTAATAGCATTTCTTCTCATCATGCTATTTGAAATTTTTTGCTTTGTTTTGGCTGTATGTCTTGGTCTGCCAAATTCTCAATTGGTATTTTTACTAAGATATTCATCTACAAGTTTTTTTGTAATTTTTTTTGTTTCGCCTGTTTTTGGGTCTCAAACTCATTTCGTTCCATATTGAGAATTTTTGTTCCCAACATGAGCCCCCCTTGCAGAATTTTTCATTTTTTGTTTAGTCTTTTCCGAATGCGACGTAAAACCACCGTATCCACCTATATTAATATTATATGTATTTCCTTTTTTAATAAAATTTATATTAACTAGTTCAAATTCTTTGTCATAGGCTTCTTTTTCAGTTATAAATTCATATAATATTTCTCTTTTGAAATTGCCATTGCCATATTTTTTTATAGCTTTGTTAATTAATTTGCCAGAACCCATATATAAATCTGTATTAATATTTTTTGAACCTCTTACCCCAATATAAATTTTGTTATTAATTGTGTTTGTTGTTTTATAAACATAAAAGACAACATCATTTGCATTTATCTGATTTTTTCAAGGAATTAATATTGATGCATTAAAATTATAACAATCAATATTATAGTCTATTCTTTTTTTGTTGTTATGTATTATACTTGATAAGGTTGCACCATTTATAATTCTGCCAACATATCATTTGCCCTCTTTTGATCATTTCTCTATATCTTCTCGTTGAATTAATTTATTTTTTTTACCATTTGTAATTCATTTTGTTCCAGTAGTGCCACGCCTTCCGCTAGTTTTTTTGTCTAAGTCTTCATTAAAGTTATTCATTTTATACATTTAACCCCTTCTCTAATAAGTATTGAAGAAATTATTTTTTTTGATTTTAATTTAATTTGTTAAATGATTGGTATGTTTGCGTTTACAAAATGGCAGGGAGTGTGGGACTCGAACCCACTTTGACTCCTTGGACGGATACGGGTTTGCTTACCACTATAGTTTTCACTACCAATTCTAAAAATTGTTTGTGGTCTGGACTTTCTCTTCATCATATTATAAAAAAATAATTTAGATGTTCTCCCGTTAAGTCTCTACACTTTCCTTATATTAAGGCTTAGCTCGGGATTGCCATTTCAAAGGTTTCCCCGAATTTGAGAGAATTCAATATACACATTTCTATGTATACGCTCCAATTTGTTATATAGCTAAAGCCCGCCGTAATCACCTACTATACCAACTCCCTACATTATAAAATTTTTAATTCATTCTAATTGCTTTTTCTTTATGATTTCTATTTCATTCTACGTCTATATATATATGCAAAAATCTAAAAGCATCAATAATAATTACATTACATGAAAGTTTTATAATCTTTAATAAATTTATTCATTACAGACAAATGCCATTTAACTTCATCAAGCTTTTTAACTGATTCGTTATGATGTTCCATAATCCACATTACATGTGTTGCTTTGTTAAATATCTTACCCTCGAATTTCTCAGCAGGATAGTAACCATTTTCTTTAGATATTTTGTCAATTTCGTCTTGTGATATACTCAACTCTTTCATTGTATTGTTAAATAAATTTTCCATAAAATTAAATGTTTCGTTAATATTTTCAATATGTTCGTCATTTAATTTTTCATCAATCATTTCTTCAATTAATTCTTCAATATCAATCATTTCTTCATCTTTCATTTACTCTCCAATCCTTTTTGTTTCACTTGTTTATAAGTAGTTGGATTTTACTTCAAAGCTAATTTTTTTTACTTAACAATAAAATATGTATCTAGATTAACTTCTGATAATACATTCCCTGGATTAAATTGAATACGCCCTGTATCATACGAAATACCAAGTGCATTTATTCATTGCCCTTCTTCGGCTGGTTTTGTTTGCGAAATACTGCCAGCAGAAGCACTTAAATAAAGTGCGCCGCCAATAGTAAAATTTCAATCATCATTTCTAACATATCCAGATCTAAGTATCGTTGGCGTATTGCCTAATAATGCACTAACAACAACCATTCCAAATACAAATGATGTTGCCGAACTACTGGCATTTGCCTTAGCAAGTTCGCCGCTTGCACTAACAAATACAACATCGCCAAAATTTACAGCTATAGCGGTTGGCAAATTGCTCGTTACTAACCCAGAATAGGTGTAATTTCCAGACATTAATTGAGAATTTTCATTATAAATTTCTGTATCGCCGGCATTTTCTGCATAAGATGCCGTAACTGCATAACTTGCCGTTCCTGCTAAGTCTCCAGAAAAGGCACTAGCCGTTACAGAACCACTTAACGTTAAATTACCTAATCAATCTAAAGTTAAAGCATTTGCTCTTAAAACATTACTAGTTCCATTACCAATTATATATGCATAATCTGTATTTACAAAAGAACTTGGATTTCCTTGAGATATATTATATCTACCAGCTACATGTTGGCCATA